>OCVV012834471.1_pt1 | contig 23259 bp, 8 predicted proteins | sample 1539721 | NCBI WGS metagenome assembly OCVV01 (sample SAMN02144230, study PRJEB22623) | gut metagenome | biome: sheep rumen | host: Ovis aries | place: New Zealand
CGGGCCAGCCAGGAACGAAAATATAGGAATCAACCAAAAAACTGGTTTCGTATAGGCTGTTATATAGTCTCATCGGTTGGGAAAGTATTAATTAATGCAGTTTAAAGCATAGGCGCAGGGTTTTACGCTTACTTGCTTCTGTTGTCATGGTTACGTTTCCGGACATATGATCAGATCAGATTCTGGACATTTTGATTTAGCGGTAACACCTAAAGAATTCAACTCCTCCAATCCGCCGAACACAGAATCGAGTTCCATATTTAAACGTGATATATAATCTCTTGCTACTTCTTCAAGAATGGTGTTCGCAAAGTCTTCTTCCTTGGTATATCGAAAATGAAACTTCTCCTTCTGAAGGTGTCGTATCGCTGCCATAAAGAAACCACGCAAATAATCCTGGTTTTCTGATGTAAAGTCTAATTGGTAACTGCTTCCATCAATTTCGCATTCCATTATTTCGTGACCGGCTTCATCTTTTTTTAGAATGAAGTCAATGCTTGTAGTATCCATATTCGCCATATGTAATCATCCTTTCATTAAAGGCTTCCGATCCCCCTTCACATATACTAAGAACAGAATCGACCCATGACTTCCTATCACTCTCATCATTTGAATTATGCATAAATTCTTCAAACGAACTCCCCACATATGACTTATATGACAGAGAATCACTTTCTGTACGATATAAGCAACTATATGGATGTGTTCGAACAACCATATTGGGATCATGGGTAACTATCACAATAATCTTGTTTTCACCTGCTCGCTCTCTGATTTCCGGAATCAGAATATCGTTAATATAATCCGCTCCCATTCCGCTGTCTGGTTCGTCGAGGAGGATCACATCACAGTCTCTATTATTTAAAGCAGCATCAACCAATAATATCGACTGTTCACCATTTGATGGTTTGAAATCGCTGGAGTAATCATTTGTCAGAACATTCAAATAGTTCACAAACTTACGAAGAGAGGTTATTCCATTCTCGGCCATATAACTTTTTAAGTTCGCTATTTCTACTGCACAATCGGTAGATAATAACGTTCTATGAACACTGTTTAAGCGTCTTGAAAACTCAAAAAACATTTGTTGTGTGGCCGAAGAATCAATATATTTTCTCCTCGTCCATTCCTTGGGATGCGAATCTGTTGGCTGATTCTTAATTCCAATATGTGTCACCAGTTTGACAGGTCCCTTTGAGCTTAAGTTTCCTATAAGAACAGGGGGCAGTGTCCTTTCACTGCTTAAGCACCGCTTGATTTTTTCTGTCGCAATATGGATAGATGAAAACTCTTCAAATGTTTGATTAAGTCCTGTATCAACCGGGTTAACAGGAACACCTTCTTTAGCAGCTAATGTCTTTTTAATATGATCTATCGTAAATCGTTCTAAACACTTTGCCTGATACTCAAGCCACTCTCGCTGATAATTGTCGATCAGTTTCTGTTTCATATGAACGAGTAACGTAACTAACATCTCCGTTTCGTCAGATGTCAGAATATCTTTCTCAGCAATAGCAATCGTCGAATTGATTGTTTCTATATCAGAAGTTAATGTAGCCTTTTTTGCGGACATTAAGTTCTCATCTAAGAGTTCTGAAAAAGTCGCTCTGGATATTCCAAGGCGCTTCATCAAATCGACCTTATCAGCATTTTCTCGAGCCTCTTTAAACTTTTTCAGAGAAGGTAAGTCTCTCTGATTCCAACGATTAATAACTGATAATTCCTCTTCACAGAACATGTTTGAAAAAAATGAAATTGCCGCTTCCGTGGGTCTTCGATCTATTCTTTCAAGCAAGGAATCATTTTTTCTTTCAATATAAAAGCGCTCTACTGTTTTTCCTGCTGCAGTAAAGAAATCATCGATGGCATGAAGAATATCCGTTTTCCCAGTTGCCTTTCCGCCAAAAATCACATTGACGTCATTATATAAATCGAAGTCAAGAGCAAGATCTCCATACAATTCTATATGTGCAGTAATAGGTCCCTTCTTGTTGAGACAAGTTTTTAAGGTGATGGCATTGTTGTTCTTACCCAGCAAATCAAGAAATGCACCGAATGAAGATATTTCAAATGCAAGTTCAGGTAAATCTCGACCGTCATACTTATCCCAAGATTTCACATCTGAGCCATACCAGCAATTACTGTTTGCATTTACAATCATGCCGGCTTTACGGCTTGATGAAGGCTCCCTTACAACTACTGAATACTCAGGGGCATTGGCTTCTAAATATCGAATATCATCATCGCTTAATGCTGGATTTTTCATATGATGGCAAGCAATAAAGAATCTAGGAATTGTGCTTATCATCGGAAGTACCTCATCAATGTCCATTCTGAATTGATTGAGGTCTCCGGTACATTTCCGATTAATTATAGTTGCAAGTTCTTCCGCATTTGCGGGATCCACAATTACAGTTATATGACCAAGGGATCCTTCGTCGCCATAATGTCCATAAACATCTAATTCGACACCAGGCCATATCATGATTGAAGAACCAGCTTCCTGAACAAACTCCCTGTATTGCTCAATATCAAAATAATTGTGATTGGTGATAGCCGCTATCGACACTCCAGCCGCTTGCAGCTTCTGAGAAAACACCGCTGCGCTTACAGCCCTCCCCTTATCACCAGCCTTAATCTCGAGTGTATGACAATGTAAATCTATCTTCATATATACACCAACTCTAAGCCAAGCCTGATCCAAACTGTTCTACTGTGTTTTCAGCAGTCCTATCTGCAATCTTCTTGCCCATTGCATTCTCAATAAGATCAAGAAGCTTCTTCGCACGATCAACAAAATATGTGTCAAAATCATTTGCCACAAGCGCATTGTAGTCCACAAGATGTGACTCTATTCTTTCACATAGAACTTCTTCGGTCAGCCCAGCGACTTTTTTCATGATTCTCGCCGTATAAATACTCGGTGCATCTCCGCCGATTGCACGATTCGTCTCCGGTAAGATTGGAGTTTTATTAACAATTGAATTGTATTTCTGCCGTTTAATATGCTGTTCCTCGCAATACTTCTGCGGAAAGATATGATGAATATCCGGTGACTCAATCATGCTGTTGACCAGATCAATAGTTGTATCATTCATAAAGTCGCGACAATGTTCTTTATAAAGCAATGCCATTACACCTTTATAGGCAGCACTTAGTCTACTTTGCATTGTAAGTAAACGCGTCGAGGAGAAGAATGCTGCATTAACTGTACGATTGAGAGATGCTTTGCCAAGTACATCATTCACAACATCCTCTATATCATTTGCATATCGTGTTTCATTTGCACCACCGTACATTTCTCCAAAGATGCCGCACCAATACCAGCGGCTCAGAATCTTGGTGGTATTTGGTTCATTACATTTGCTTTTTCCAAGATATGCGCATATTGCGGCAAGAGGAATAAGCTGAGTAGAATAAGGCAGGTCTCTCTGCCTGAAAACATACTGATACTTCAGCAAAAACTCTCTGGCAATTTTAAAGCCTTGTAGCACTATTTCCTTATTTGAATCATAATCTTCATATGGCAATCCTAAAACATCACGCTTTTTGCAGCTTACCATGCCGGATTTGCCGTTCACCTTATTCACATAACTCGTATATAAAGTCACTGTTGTCAGAAAGGCGGTTTCATCGATTCCATTAAGAAGATCAGTATTTAATGTATCCCCTTCACCGCGAATTGCAGATCTACATTTAATCCAATCTTCTCGGAGATTAAATTCTTGAGTTGCATAGGATGCTGTAACAAGCTCAAACACAGTAAGTGGTACGCCACCAGTATTCACATTCTCAAATACCTTGCACACAGCTTCACGAGGCGTGCTTTTGTCTAATGTAATTACGGGAAGCTTATATCCTGTAATAGTATCAATGACATCACTCTTAAACTGATTATAGATAGCCATTGCCTCAGCCGTCTTTTGTGGATCTCCTGCCATCGCATAATGAAGAACATAACCAGTACACCAGTCCGTTAATTCGCTGGAATGGAAAATCAGGTTGAGTGGGAAAAACTGCCGCTCATATTCCTTATTACGATCAGATAAATCCAAAACGACGTCTCGATCAAAGTTTCCTTTTAGTTTTCTATCCGAAGGAATAGATAGTACCGCCTCAACTCTATCTTCGTTATCATCCAGACACTTCTTCATATCCAGATAATAATATCTCTGGATTGCAGCTTTCTTTTCTGTGACTGTTCTCACAGGCTTGTTGTCATATACCGCCTGATACATAGAAGTGAGACGTTGTTGGCCATCGAGAATTAAATACTCTGGGATTTCTGTCTTTGGACCTACTCCCTCCAATGTTCTATAGCGAAATTTAATATCAGGGTTTCCATATTGAAGGCGCATGATAGCACCCATAGGATAGCCCTGCGATAAACTTGCGAGAATATTTCTTATACGATCATCATCCCATGTCCAGTCTCTTTGAAATTCTGGTAGTTGTATTTTTCCAATACTTGCTTCCAAAAGGAGCTGACTAAGGTTTGTATCAACAGAACTCGGTGCAATTACCATATATCTATATCCACCTTTCTAACTCACTTAACCCGGAAGAAACTCCGACTTCCGTCCATAACTCGTAATATAAGCACCCTTCTGCGCTCTCGTAAGGGCCACATAAAGCAAGCACTTTTCTGATGTCAAAGTCTCCGCTTCCGAAATCGCATCTGTCCTGTTAATAGCAGAAGGAAGCGGTATCACTCTGTTATTCACAGCTGCGATAAACACATACTGGAATTCCAGCCCTTTTACTCTGTGCATGGTCGCGACACGTACACCATCCAGAGAACGATCTTCCGCTTTACTTCTCTTGATTTCATATACACGAAGACCCGCACGAGTGATCTGTGCAGTATAGTCATCTACCAGCTTTTTCGTTCTCGCCACGAGACAGATGTTGGACAAAGCCACTCCTGCATCTTTCAGTTTCTTGATTTCCTCAATAATGAAGGAAAGTTCTTCTCCGGCATCGCCAAAAGCCTTTACAACAGGCTTTAAGCCATGTGTAAGCGACTGGCAGCGATCTCCAAGATCAGAACCATCATCCAGGTCATCAAAGGAAATACCATTCAACAATGCAAAGGCATATTTTCGGATTTCCTCCGTTGTACGATAGTTGATGCGCAAAATGCTGCTGCGCCCCCTCACATTAATACCGCATTTTGAAAGCACCGGACGATTCTTATATATTCTCTGATGAGAGTCACCAACAATAAATAGATCATTTTGATGCTCTTCTCCAGCCAGAGCTCGAAGTAGTCTATACGCATTGTCGCTAAAGTCCTGTGCTTCATCCACGATGATATGCGCATAGCGAGGCCTGCTTCCTGCAGCTTCCAGAAGCTTTCTGCTCTCATACATCGCCATATTAATATCTCGAATCTGATTCTCCTTCATCAGATTCTGATAAGCATCAAACACCTTCCAGACAAGCATGCGCTTTTTTCTATCAAGGCGAGTTCCGCGGCCATTACGAGATGCCTTGATGTATTTTTCCAACGAAAATGCTTCCTGCGATACAACAACACGGTTCCACTCTTCTTCATAGAATCCTGCATCAAACGGCAGATCTACGTTCGCCATCAGCACCGCTTTTTCCCATAAGTTGCTGATGTCGTCATAATCGATCTGTGCCGAAAATCCCTCTTCACGCAGGAACTGATTTACCCATGCATCCAAGTGGACTACTTCAATTCTGCGAAGTTCTTCCAACGTACAGATCTTCCTCAGGTTCTCACGAATATCTGACGCCAGATTTGCAGTAAAAGTCGTGAACAGAATCCTTCCGTTGCCGCTCAGCTGTGCCGCCAGGTGCTTAGCCCGATGCATTGCAACAACAGTCTTTCCTGTACCTGCTCCACCCAATACGCGTGCAGGACCGGAATAATCTCTATTCACGATTTTTCTCTGCGTAGGATGCAGAAAGACACGCCACTTTTCAAGAGGCTCTGCCATGATCCTGTGCAGCTCGTCTTCACCCTCTACTACAACAAAGGACTTGAGGGAAAGCGGAAGTTCCAAGGATTCTGAAATACTACCATGAGCATCCTTGTCGCCTCGCTCTTCCTTTGCATAATCCAGTACTTCATCAACCGGAATGCCTTCCACGATCCAAGACAGATATTCAAAAGCATCCTGTGGCATGGCATCGCTAGCTGAGTAAAAAGCTTCTTTGTCTGTAAAAACCTGCACAAATCCCAGCTGTTCTTCCGGAACACCAAGTTCCAGCAGCTGCTCGTTAGTAGCTTCTTTGAACAGAGAGGCTTCAGCAGGAACAGATACTTCTTCTGTTACTGTTTGTACATCAAAGATCTGAAGCGCACCGGTTTTGGGATTGACTTCACAGCGTTTACGTGCAGCCCAGTCATATGCCTCGTCATGATGATCCACCCAAAGAAGCAGATAAACCCCCGTATCCTGCTCTCTGACAACAATGCCTCTATATGTATCATCAATACGGACAGAATAGATCTTCTTATCTACACCTTTATTGATCTTCTCATAGTTAATACCGGGGGAAGTTGGATCATTCCGGAATTTATTAATAAACTCTGCCACTTTCCCCTGTATCGCTCTCGGAAGCCGCGCAAATGCAGTTAAAAAATCCGATGATATTGCTACTTTTACATTGAACGCCATCAGCTCTCACCTCCGAATGCACTCTTCATATCATTCAAGTTAAGCAGATCAATAATCTTCCAGCCTTCCGATTCCAATTTTTCTTTGTCTTCCAGCTGTTCTTCGGTAAGGAACCCAATCTTCAGATCAGGCCATGCGATTTCTACTGTTGCTATAACCTCTCCATCAGATCCTTCAACTTCATAGCCGATATTGTCTTCTGATGCTGCCGGTATACCCTCATCCCGTGCGGTCTCGGCAAACGCCTTAGCTTCATCATCAAACAGCAGTTTCAGAATTGCTGCCCAGCCTTCGTCCGAAGCTACATCTGCAGATACTACCGGTGCCTGAGCAAATGCCGGAAGATTCAGATAAGCACCCTGTTCCAATCCGCTGGAAGAAACTCCAATATAATCCTCTGCAAACTGCATCACATTGGAAAAATGGAAGAACCCGTTCCACTCATGCTCATAACGGTCCGAACGGTTTTCCTTCTCATCTTTCAAGACAGCACACACTGCAGGCTGCTCGCCATTCTTCATCTGTTCAGGGAGGATTCCTGCATAGATTGCTAAGTGTGCATTATTCTGTCGTGGCACCCATGTTCCAAAGGCTGTTCCAGGGAATGTATACGCTGTTTCTGTATAATGCGTCTGATCTCTTACCTTTTCTACGGTTTCATCCCAACTGCTAAAGGCCAGATTGTTCTTCATTAGTCCAGGCTCGAGAAGTGACAGGCCATATGCATAGGCGTGGATTCGGAACAATCTTTCTGCATCCGGTTTTTCCAAATAGAAGATCAGCTGATCAAAAGCAGACAGTTTTGATGGATTTAGGTCCTCGGCCTGCTCCTTCTTCACGGTGCTCAGATACATTCTTGTACCGGAAGGCATCTTTGTTACTTCCAGGGTATTCGTAGCATAATCACCTTGTGCCGCGAATACATTTTGAACATCCTTGAAGCTCAAAGACCATACTCGGAAATTGCCGCTTCTGCGAATGGCTTCACGCTTCAATGTGTCGTCTGCGACAATATCCTTGTGGTATGTAAATCCATCAGTAAATACCGCAATCGGCAGGTGATCCGGTGCAGATACCGGCCAGAAGACAAAATCAGGCTTGCATTTCACTTTCACGCCCTGCTCTGCATCCAAAACAACCTGCGGTTCAATCTCCCACGAGAAGTCTCCGAGCTTGATGTAATAGCTGTGCTTTCCGTTCCTGATCGAGTCATTGACATTAGCCGCCCCGACCTTCGTACGGACGGCCTCCATAAAGCGCTGCTCCAGCTCGCTGTCAAAGAGCGGATTGACTGGAATATCATTGATCTTCTTGATCTTCTCTGCATTTTCTTTGCCGGAAAGGATTGATTTCAGCAAACGGATTGCTGTGCTCCGGGAGATGTTTCCGATCTGATGGCTCTGACGATAAGCATATAGGCAGTGATAGCAGCCGTCTTTCTGAGGATCGTCTTTGCAGGTGCAATTCTCCATCTTATAGAGTGCCTTCTCAAAGATTTCAATGAGGGCGTTCTTTTCATGCATCAATTGCTTCAGATAACCTGTTCCGCCAGGGACAGAATCGTATATCACCAGATACTGTTTCCGGTAATCCGCATCCGGCACTGGAACTTCACTGACAGTGGCACGCAGATGATCTACATTGCCGAAATACTCTTTCATTCCCAGCATAAATGCAGCAACAAAGGATTCCAGCTTCACAGAAGAGGCATCCATTGTCGTTGCCGGCACCAGCAGGCGCAGTATCTCTGTACTGAATTCCCTGTAGAGGAACAGGCACTCCTCATAGGCATCTGCCTGCATGAGACTGGGCATTTTGCGAGTCTTGCACCAGAAGGAATGATTCGGTTTTCCGTGATCCGGCTGTATCTTTCCGCAATATTTGCATATCTTAAAGCCTTTGCGTACATTCTCAACACCGGAGACATACATCTTTTCGCCTACTGTATCGCTTTCGCCAAAGTTGATCTCTCGAAGTGTCGCTTTACGAACGAATTCATATCCGAACGGGAAATCTTCATTGTCCATGCGATATGCACTTGTGATATCAGCGTCTTCATCCACATCAACAAGTAGCTGCCTGCAATAGAAGATGTTTGTGCGGTCTTCACTTTCATCGTTGATCAGACTCTTTGTATAGTCCATGTTGGAATACACCATCTGGACTTTGAGCATATTCCGCACTTGTCCGGAATCCGCCCATTCAGGGCTTCCACAGCGCGGGCAGGCAGCTGTGTGTTTCCCTGTTTCCTCGATCTCTGCATGCGAACAAGACGGGCAGAGTCTCCACTTTGCCGCCTGTGCCGTCGTAAGATCAACCTGATCAATCGTCAGCTTTCTGCCGTCAACATAGAAACTGTTACTAGGCGCAAACTCACTGATTGCAGAGGATGCCGAGCGGCTGTATTCATAGACCATCTTCTCGTATTTCCGGATACCTCTTGCCGCAGCTGGTACCGGAGCCTGAGCTCCGCCTTCGTCTTCTTTCCGGTACAGGACTGCCTTCAGTACGATTCCTGCTTCCGGGAAAGCATAGTTAGGCAGCAAGCCTTCATCTGACAGAAAATTGAAGATATTTTTCTTTCCAAGTTCCTGCAGAACACTGATCAGGGCAGATTCCTCACTCTTCAGTTCCTTGATTTCTTCATCGTAAGAGCTGTCCTTCGGTTTTGCTTCCAGCTCCTCGATCATATCTTTCAGGCTGTCGATGCTGGAACAAAGAGCTTCCTGCTGCTTCTTTAAATCCTCAAATGCATCCAGAATCTTGACATACATTGGGCTGCTTTCAGCACCTTTGCCTCTTGCAAAAATCTCAAGTTCCTCACGGATAACTGCGGATTCCTCAACAGTTCCCCAAGCACCCGCAAACATCTGGATAAAGGAGCTCAGCTGCCGTGAAAGCGTACTCTGTACATAAATCAGGAAATTGAACGGGAACATATCCTCCGGATGAGAATCCAGCTTATTCAGGACTGTTCCAATATGCTCAGGGATTGCATTTTCTGCTACCCCTCTCTTTACCCAAGAATCCATACAGAAAGCCACAAACTGACGCTCCAACACTGCAGAAGCACGCAGGAAGATCTTGGGTGGTGTTACATTACCGGAAATCATATCCATTGGATCTGCATAGAAGTACAGATCATGCGGACGAGCGTTGGCTATAGCGAGCGTAAGGGCATTTCCATCTTTTCTTCCGGCACGACCGGACCTTTGCAGGAATTGGCTTTGTGCCGGCGGCATGCTGCAGAGAATAACGGTTGAGAGGTCACCAATATCAATACCCATTTCCAGCGTTGGCGTACAGGAGAGAACATTCGGATCCCAAAGAGCCCTGGACTCTTTCCCGCGTTTGAAATCGATCTCCAGCTGTTCACGGACCGAACGCTCCAAAAGCCCCGTGTGCTCACGGGCGTTAATGCGCTCCATATCGCCTGAACTATACAGTTTCCCGTAGTAACCCAAGCCAGAAGCTTCATCTTCCTGAATATGGCCGCCGCAGTTAGAACGCTGGCACGGTGCATTCTGCCAGAATTCAAGGTCTTCTGCAGAAACCGCATAGACAGATCCACATGTATCACAACGCATCTGTACTACATCCGAGGATACATAAACTTTTTCCTTATTCAGGCCATATACCTTGTATTCCGGAGCAGAAGGAACTACGGAAACCACTCCACACTTAACGGCTTCCTCAAGAATGAATCTGCCGACAAGGGCAAAGTTGGTCTCTTCAATCAGAACCGTCTTGCAACAATCCTCGATCCAGTCCGCATATTTGTTAGAAAACGGAGTATCAATATCGTATGACTTTTTTCCTCCGCCAAGGTTTTCTACAATAAACCGAGGCGTATTGCGGCCTGACTGCCTGCCGGGCAGCCATCTGTTGCGGTCGTTGGAAAGCATGTATCCATTAAAGCTATTCGTCGTATATTCATCAAAGACGCTATCTTCAAACGCACCATTCTGACGCATCAGATTCAGATAACCGATGACCATGCGTTCATAGTCTGCTTTTGTCTCAGCAGAAAGTACACCTAGCTCGTTTTTAGAACGCTCTTCAACCGCTTCTGCAATAGCACGGATATCCTCAGAATGAAAAGACAGAACGGAGCAGCCGGACTTTTCCAACGTCCTTCCGATCTTTCCGGTAAGGCCATACTCCAGCATGATCTCATATTTCAGACGCAGTTCGATCTCGTGCATCAGAGTCTTCGCCTGCTTGTCCTTGCCGAACTCACGTTTTTCGATCATATCCTCATATGCGTGCTTCCATGTCAGGTTTGGCGCAATAAAGAAGCTGACAAATTCTTCATCCGTCATCCTTTCATGCCAGTACTGGATAAAACCATTCTGAAAATCAGCCAGTGATTTTCCGGCACCAAACTCTGTGCAATACTTCTGCATCGCGGTGCGAAGTCCAAACCTCCAGGTTCTTGAGTTGAAAAATCCAGCTCTGTGCGCAGCATCCTGCACGCTGTCCGAGAAAGCCAGGGTTTTCTTATCATCGTTGAATTTAGAAGCAAACATCTGTGAAATGCTTGCGCTGATCTCTGTTGCTCCACGGAGACCCATCAGAGAAAGACCACGGCGGCTTCCGCAGCAAGGGCAGATATACTGTTTATGATCTTTTGTACCAGATGTCCTGATCGGGCTCGGGATAAAGATATCGATCATTTTCGCACCGCAGCTCGGACAATTATTGCTTCCGCCATCGTAATTGGTGTCTACCTGCAGACAATCAGGGCAAAGCTTTGCCGGGATCATGCCTGCCATCTGCTCTTCATGTCCTTTCGGAAACATCATGACGATCTTATCGTCCGCTTTAAAGTAACGATTATAGAATGCTTCCAAATTGTACATTGTCGCATTCTGGCGTTCGTTCAATATAGATACCCACCCTGTGATCCCACAGTCGCGGCAATTTACAACAGGAAGATATTTTTTTGCCTGCTGCGCATTCAGGTCATGAGCGATCTCATAGGTAACCTCTTCCTGATCAACCTTTGCCACAAGACGGCGCAGCTCACGCATCCATAGCTGAACCTGTACGAACAGGAATGGACGCAGTCTTCCCGCCGTTCCTGTTCTCGCATGCGAAATTAAAGCAAACAAGGAATCGATCACCGTTTCCACATCCGCATACTCTTTCAGTTGCGGATAGTGAATTGAAAGATCTTCTGCAATCTTTGTGATCTGATAATAGTTACCACCTGTAAGATTGATCACCGCCTGCATGAAGCTATGATGCATCAGGACATTTCCTAGGAGCAGCCGTCCATCGTCGGACATGACATCCTCTGTGAACGCCGGAAACCATGCCTTGACTGCATAGCGCAGATATTCAGCAACCTCGTCTTCTCCCGCAAGCCGGCCAAGTTCCAGTGCCTGCTCCGGAGAAGGCATATCAAAATACGTTATATCAGCATCTGTAAAAAACTCTGTTGCACTCAGCCGATCCTCTGTGATAACCGCATCTTTCTCAAAAAACTCTCCGAAGATCTCAGTTGCATACTCAATAATGCTGTTATTATTGTCCTTCGATCCCATCGTTGCCGATGTTCCGATGCAGCAAAGATAACCATCATAAATACCCAGGCGGCGTTTCAGACGGCGAAGCAGACACGCAAGATCAGTACCTTGTGCACCATCAAACGTATGTAATTCGTCAACTGCGATGTATTTAAGCGTTTCCGCCTCGTTATCCTGCCAGAGAATAGCATCCTTTGGGCGAACCAGCAGATAGTCCAGCATCTTATAGTTGGTCATCAGGATATCGGGCGGATTGTTCAGCAGTGTTTCATGATCCGTTATGACGCCATGTTCTGACATCATCCGCGCCGGTGTTTCTTCCTGACCGCCGACATACATACCGACACGCACATTGCCGCGAAGCTCATTACTATGATGAATCAACTCTGCGATTCTCTTCGCCTGATCAGACGCCAGAGCATTCATCGGATAAATGATCAAAGCCTTGATACCACGCTCACCACGGTGCTTATAGCAGTACTCCAGAATTGGATACAGAAAACACTCTGTCTTACCGGAACCGGTTCCCGTCGCGACCAAAGTGGAGCGTCCATCATCACCCGTCAGCCGATCAAAAGCTTTCTGCTGATGGACATAAGGAAGGTACTCAGGGTGAATTGCTTCAAAACATGTGGGCATCTGCGATGCTACACGGAAGGGAAGACGCACAGCAACATAGGGCTCATGATAAACTGAGTCCTTCGTAGCAAGCAGCTTTTCTACGGAGCCTTTAAAAGGCTCATTGGTCATCGGGAAGGTAGTCTCAATATAATCCCCGATTCCCTTCTGTAATTTCTTGGCAAGTATGGATGGTGACATACTGCACGTCCTCCTTATCCTAATGTCACTCGTTTAAACAGAGTAGGCCGACTTATATTTCTTGAACTCTGATGCCTTTATCAAAAATAGATCCCCTTTGCTCCTGGTCATCGCAACATATAACTTGTTAATTGTTGGCACCGGAATCCCCACCAAAGAGAACTCATCCGTATCTAACTTTTCAAATTTATCCGTCAGAATAACACAGGCAGCAGCTACTGTATCCCCTTTTGAATATGACCAGTTCATGGCCGCAAAAGAGTAGCTTGCAGCTTCGTTATATACAAGCTTTAATACTTCCGGGTTTTGCAGAACAGACTCTACCTGATCATCTGCAATCCATTTCACTTTACCAGCATTAATCTCCTCAGATTCAATATTGATCCCAAGTTTTTCCTTCACAAAAGTGCAAATGTCTTTTGAACACCTTCTGGATTTACTAAGCGTATCCTCATCGATGTCGAATTTTAACCTTTTCAGTTCACCTACGAATTCGTTATAACTTATATCTTTTTTCTTACACTTGAATGGCTTCCCGGAATTATTTATGGCAGACACAGAATGCTGGTAGTAATCTCCCACAAGAAGAACAGAATTCAGCATTTTGGAAAGCCCGATAATCAAGTCATAATCATGTTCTCTAAAATCCTGAAATTCATCTATGAAAATATGATCATAGAATAGATTAAGCCTTTCAGCAGCTCGCTTAAGCAATGAGTCTTTGCCCTTCTTCACGTACATAACAAGTTCCGAAATGGTTGCGCAATAATACTGATCTCCGCCTGTTATATAGTGATCGAACTGATCCTTGCTCTTGTATTTCGGATTTGGAATGCTTCTGGTGCCTTTTTTTATAGTCTTTGGCGATGGATCTAACGTTGTTATTCCTTTGCTCCGAAACTCATTCTGTCCAAAATGTTCTGCTATCGTTGGCTCGTAAGGGCAAACAAAATACCGGTATACAAATGAGTCGAACGTCATGACTCTCGTCAATTCTGGCACTTTGCCGCAAGCATCTATCAGCTCGTTCTTTATGTTGTGTATATTTTCATGCGTATATGCCAATATAAGATTACGCTTCTGCGGATCTATAGCATGGCATATATAATAAGTTTTTCCAGCACCTGCAACGGCCAGTATTATTCGCTTATCCATGTAATAGCATCCTTCACATATTGAGGTGGTTCAAAGTCCTCCCCACTCGTAAGCATTAAATATGCAACATCTACTTTGGTATTCAACATCTTCCCGAGGACAGGGCCGTAATCCTTTTCGTGGAATAAATACTTTGCTCCAGGCTGTACATCTATAAGAGCATCAAGCTTCGCTTGATTCAACTCATAAATGCAGACTTCCCAGGTCCATCGGTTCACCTCACTTGCCATGAATATATGCTGTAAGCCATGCGCATTGTTGAAGGTTGAGGCATTGTCAATTTTATTCTGCTTCCCGTCATTATCAGTTATCACAGCAATTTTCTTGTTCGTTGACTCAGCTATCGCTAAATACTTACTATATGAAATTCCATTACAAGAGATTACCGTGATATCATCATCCTCTATAGTTCTCCCCGTCATTTTTTTATAGAAATAAGGAACAAGCAAAAACTCTGTTGCGCCTTCCACTAAGATGGCTTTTTTGGCAAGAAGCAACTGCAAGAATGCGTTATCATCAGCCTTCACAAAGAATTCTGCAACTTCTCTGTCTACGGAGCTTAGAGATTTTACCCCCTCATCCGCAATCCACAGAACATTGTTTAAATTCAATCTGCTGGCAATCATATTACTATGTGTTGCAACAATGATCTGAGATGTTTCCTGCTTCTCAGATATCTCCTGCAGCATCTTCCTCAACGTCGAGAAACTCAAATGGTTTTCTGGTTCTTCCATTAAGATGACATCAAGACCACTTCTTTTCTTATCAAGAGCAATCTTGGTCTTAATGAAGCTTTCCATGCCGCTTCCACGGTTTTCCAAAGAAATAGAATCTTCGTACACGGACAGAATTGACTCTAATATCACTTTTTTTCCATCGATACCAAACTTTCTTTTTTCATCAATATCCGGCAAACCGATTCTTTCAAAAGCCTGATCCAACTGTTCTCTAAAGGAATTCTTGGCCATTGTGCGCGTACCTTCATCGTATTTGCTGGCAAAAAGAGCCTTGTTATAATAATTGAACGATGCTGCCGTACCACTATTTGTCGTATCGATGGATATAAAATTAACCGGCCTCTTTACCATCTGGTATGGGCGATTCGCAAATGTCATCCAAGTCAGTGCATAATACTCGTACGGAATCTTACCCTCTCTAATAGATTCATCCAGTACATCTCCGATTTCTTCATCAAATCTACATTCAAAGCGGATGCCATATTTTTCGGCCTGTTGCTTACGTTTCCCGTAAACTTCGCCATAGAAGTACTCTGCATTTCTCTGCTTTGGATCAATATCCAATTCCACTTCAATCACAATTTGTGGCAGAGTTTTAATACTTGGATTAGCCTGGAAAGCAGCAACCATATCAGCATTGAACAAGTCCCGAAGAACAGCTTTATCCGAAGTTCTATACTGCTGGTTCAAAACAGTTCTAAGAGCATCTAAAATCGTACTCTTCCCCGCCTCATTCTCTCCCACCAGGATATTCATGTGTTCATTGAAATCAACTTCGAGGGAAGCGAACTTCTTAAAGCCTTCGATAGACAATTTCTTAATGTAATTCAAGAAGGCACCCCCTTACTTCTTCCCGTACTTTTCCTCAAAGAATCTCCAAGCCGTCTCATAGTCCTGTTCACGATCGCAACGATCAAATGGAGCTACATACTGAATTGTCCTCTCAACAGGGCCGCCGGTCATGGTATCATCCATGATGGTTTTCTCGAAGACATATCCCGCAGGGGCGTTTTTCATAATGCCATCCCAAGAATTGTCACCTTGTTGCACAGGCCTTACAGCGTTTTTATTTTCCCATTCTGATCTGGAGACTCCCACTCCGTTCATGCTTCTGTCCACAGTAAACACGATTCTTCCATTGGAATCGTACCAAGTATTTGCCTCATGATTTTGTAAAATTGAAAACTGTATCCGGTATGCAGAAATTAACTGAGCCAAGGTCATTCCAAGTAATTTGGCAGTTAGAACATCGATTTCAACAAGAGCTTGTCTACGTGCATAATCCGTTCTAATAGGAGTGTCTTTACTCCAACTCTTTGAAAGTCCTTCGAACTGGTTATTATTGAGTCGAGAATCAAATTTTGACCAGCTAGTCTTCCTAAATTCATCTGTATATATCTTCTCCCAAAGAGCAGAATACGTCTCTGTTAAGCAATTCAGAAGCGCAATTCTTATTAAAGCCGGATAATATGCAACTTTATCAAATGCAGGTAATTTAACTGCCTCATCTGTCAGAAATGCGCTCTTTCCTGTTGTTTTGATGATAAAGTCTATTGGCAGTGAAGAAAAAGTCGCTGCTGCTAACAGCAGATCATCATAGTGTTTAAAGTTCATGACAAATACTGAGTTAATATGACCGCACCGCGGTGGAATGATTGCTGATATCAGGGATCTTCTGCCTACTGGATCTACCATTGCTCTTGAGGCAAGTCTAAATTCTTCATTACACTTGCTTCCCCAAGGAGTGGTTGGAATTCTTTCATAATATTGCTCTTCAGCGCAAGCAGGAACATAGTTAGTCCTTTGAATGTATCCCTTCTCAAGCATAAGCAAGTCTATATTGTCATAATCACTATTTAGCCTACATACTTTTCTTGGTGTCTTAAAAAGCGGATTGGCAACTGTAAAATGAGGGCCAGAATAAATCATTTGGCCAAGATTTTCTGGAAATCCTACTTGTCTTCTTATGGTTCCATCCTTCTGGGCATTAGTTTCGTCCCACATTCTAGTGCCAAATAATTCATCTCCAAGCTCTGCAAATGAATGATCTTGTTTTGCTGTCAGTGAAACTATCGTCATGAAATCGTCCACCTGAAGAACGGGAAGTCTTGCCCCTTTCCACAAGTTCTTATCTCCGTCATATACTTTTGCAAAAGCTTGCAATTCTTTGTTTGAAACAGTCAATACCCTCTCTGGAGCTCCATGGATATTCCAATCACCGTTTTCATCTTTGAGGCCAAGGGATACTTTACCTCTTCTATCCTTGTCATAGCATTCATCAACCGCTGCAGGCATAAATAGATTTGAAATAGTATCAAAAGTAGATGTTTCCTTATTGCCGTATATATTGATGCTGTAGATTCGGCTATGATGAACTTCTGAAAACAATCGCAATTCATTTCTAAACTGGAAGTGTTTCCTGAGTTTGGGGTAAAGGATTGACCGCAAATAATCACCATTAGGATCATCATAAACGCCTTCGGGGTGAACAAAAGCAGAAATTGATTCTGTTGACCCAAATGTCCAAGCCTGTGGCAGAAAACATTTAAATAAATTTGTTTGTTGGCCTCTTAATTCATTGTAGTTTGAGAATGCATTAAGGAAATTCTGCATACCCAACGACCTGACGCATTCAGTAAAATAATCTGTTCTGGCAAGATTGTCGCGAAGGACTTGTTCTCGATTATCCGCAGTCTGCTTGGCTGGCAGATTATGTACAGCAAATACAGGTGACAGTTCAGAAAGTACGCCATTCTCCTCCCATTTAATCTTGATCCAAGGTGGATTTCCTAATACCAAATCAAATCCCCCCTTCTCTGCGAACAGATCAGCGAATTCCAGCTCCCAGTGCATAAACTTATTCTGCTCTGCAATCCTATATGCAAGATCGAGTCTGGGATTATTCTTCCTAAGTGCAGGGATATCAACTACGCTTCTTTGATAATTCAGGCCATAGCTTGCAACGATATCAATTGTCATCTGTTCCATCTCTGTTGGGAACAACGACATCTGACCAACCTTCGCATTCTCGTCAACATTAATGGATGCTATGGTTCCTTCCAGGATCAGAGACATGTCAAAGAAGAACTCACTGCGGGAAGGAAGCAGATCCGCTTTATCAATCGGCCAGAACCAGAGTGCACACCAATAATCCATCGCGAATTTCAGTCTTGCGTATGGGCCTGCATTCCTCATATGCTCTGACTTATATAATTCACTGAAGATCTTATCCTTTTGGCGGATCGTAGTATGGGAATCCTCCGCATCATCCTGATGCCCGAAGATAGACAGACGATCCTGTGTTTTCTGTTTGACTTCCTTTCTCAGATTAACCTGCGCTTCCCAAAGCTCATCAACTACACTTGAAAGACGCAGCAATGTTTCAACATCATTCTGATCATAAGGCTCATTAAACTTCTTGTTCCAGGCGTTCATCGCCTTTATATTATCCGGCTCCAGTGACTTGATCACCTTATCGGAATAGTTGCACATACCCGGATCACCAAGCAGGAAATGGTAGATCTGCTTCCTGTGCATCTGATAGTTCTTATCTGCACGTGCAGTTCCGACAGGGATTCTCTCCGGCGCAAGCTCATACCACCGCAAGCCCTTTGATGTGGTCGTAAGATTCTCCACCCGATACGCTTGCCTCCGCGCACCGATCAAAGAGTTGCCGTTCACCAGCTGGGTTCCAAACCAAGGTACAAAACCGCCCTCATGGATAGTATTTAGCCATAGTGAAACCTCTGCAAGTTCTACGGCGACAGGGTTCAGGTCAATGCCATAGACGTTGCGGTCGGCAATATACATTTTGACCTTTTGGATTTCATTGAAGCGGTCTTCGTATCCAATCATCTCACCGGTTTCCTGCTCCTTCTTCGACACGTATGCTTCGGCAAGCTGGTTGATCGCTTCGTTTAAGAACGCCGCACTTCCCATAGCAGGCTCGCAGATCGTCAACTGCAGGATATCATCTGCAGATTTTCCCTCCAGAAGTTCTTTCAGTGCATACTTTACCAAGCACTTCGTCAATACTTCCGGCGTATAGTAAGAGGCAGACTTCTCCCGTTCACGACCGGCTAGGCGATAGATGAAACTGCCCTTCTTATACATGCGCAGCTTCCCTTTTTTCTCTCCGCTCTCATAGCGGACACGCTCTTCCTCGGTATACTGTGATAATTCAGATTCCGGTACGAAATAGCCTACATCCAGTTCATTGAAGCTGTCTCCGGCGCGCTTCACTTCATACAGATCCTGTTCTGCAATAAAACCACGGTAGGAAAGCAGCGCTTCATAAACCGCACCCATCTGGTTGATTCCAAGATTGGCATAGGAAATACGTCCACGGCGGCTGTTTTTCTTACCGGTGGACTTTGTAAGGCTCATCAGCTCAATAATTTTCAGCATGCAACTGTTTCTGAGTTTGCTGGCTGTGATCATTTTGGTATATTCCGGATCAAAGATATGGGCTTTTAACGGAGCAATCAGGAACATATCGTGAAGACTGTCTGCACCGGCTACTTCCTTGAGCTCTTCTTCTGTCTTCGGATATCCGGCGTAGATCAGATCGTAAAGCTTAGCCAACGTCTCATGGAGATAATATCCGTTACCTACTTCTGTGACGTCATCACGAATGTTATCCGCAATATCGCGCAGACTCTCCAGCGAGTAGCCAGTGTAATAGCTTTGTGCCTTGATCGGCGCATAACCAAGTTCCGGACGCGACTCGATAAAGAGCACAAACAGCATACGATACATATATCGCAGACATTCAAGCGTCAGCTGACCGGCATCCACAGGATCCGCTTCCAGGTCTCTGCCCAGGCGGGTCTTCATATCGTATAAGACTTCATTGCCAAGAAGCTCTATGCTTTCACGCAGCGCATATTTCAAATCCTGCGATACTCCGGCCGCATTTCTCTGGCTCTGCTCGTCTAGCTCATCCAGCAGAATCTTTCCATCCTCCGGACATAGAGAATCTTTATGCAGGAGAACAGACATAGCCTGCAACGTGGTATTCTCCAGACGGGAAAAGATTTCTTCCAGTTCAAACTGCAGATAACGCTTTTCATTCCACTTGTTCCGGTCGATCAGTGCAATCTGATTCATCCCGATATACATCAGGAAACGAGGGGGTTCACCCTGCCCAAACAGGATCTTAGTGGCAAGCGCCTCGCCCGCCATTTCGCCAAGAACACCTTTGTACACAGGACCGTAGGCGTCTTCTGTTACCTGAGCCGTATCAAATGCAAAGCTTTCCATAATGCCGGCATCCGTCTCTGTTGATGCCATCAAAACGACCCACAACAGAGGAGCGCCATTTGCCTTCTTCATCTCTAGATAGACCGGCACCTGTAAGGTGTCATCCACCTGCACCACCTGCGGCACTGCTTCCGGATAGCCCAGCGATTTCAGATAGCTGTCTGCCAGTTCGCGGATATTCTGCAGTGTCTGCATGTTGACTGAAGAACGAATGAAACGATCATGCGCAGCATAGAACTGTGTCGCATTTCGGCGCAGATTACTCCATGGAGTACGAATCTCCTTCGATTCTTTTGCCGCCACATTCCATGCAGTAATGATATCTCCAGCATTTTCCTCAAACACAGTTGAAAAGTAATGATTGGTATAGTATTCGTTTTTATTGGTAATACCCGTTAAATCCATACTCATTTCGATACCCCTGAGAATACAGCTACAATCCTAATGTAGGGATTATCCTGTATGGTTAATGACTCAGTGACCCAGTTGATGAACTTGTTGAAAAGCTCGTCAACACTCCGTTCTTTTTCTTCCAGCTTCCTCTCATCTTCAAACAGCGTCAGCTGATAGTATTCGTGATGCTTGCTCTGAAGCTTGATCAGTTTGTCCACTTCTTTGTCCAGGAGTGGATTCATCCGATTCTGATAATCCTGGAATTTCTCTTTCAGGAAAGCTTTTGCATGCTCCACAACGTCTTCCAACAGCGTCTCAGCAGAAATTACTTCATCTTCGATGATCGCATCCGTGTTGGACAGACTAGAAGAACGGATGCCGGTCTTTTGCAGAACTTCATTCATATCCAGTACCTTCACAAAGTTGCCGTTCTTATAGATAAGTCCAAACCACTCATCTACCAGCGGCGTGGATTTTAAGTTTGGAATGCTGCCAGATACAACATAGATAATCTCGTCAGATGCAAGTTTATTCGGCAATCCGACGATAGGCGCCTGTCCCCGATCAAATAACAGTCCAGCCTTATCATTGATCCAGTTGAATACCGGATGCAGCGCCCAAAGATACTGCGTTTTCGGCCAAGCGGTCTCTGCCATGTTGTTCTGCATGCTGCGCCGCATTTCCTGCATGCAAAAAGCTTTGTCATCAGAAAGGCGCAAAGTATCTCCCGCAGGAAGAGCTTCCTCCGGAACCAATGCTCTCAACCTACGCATCATGTCCGGCGTCACCTTAATATCTAACCCGGAAACTGTACCTAGCTTTTCCACTGGATGACTCTCCGACTGATTCAAATATCCAAGTGCCTGTGAAAGATAATCGATATCTGAATACAGCGTCTCATCATCAACAGTTTTGGAATCTTCCGTCTCTTTTTCTTCTGCTTCTCCGGCAGCTTTCATTAGTTCTTCAAAAGGATCGAACTCTTTTTCGCCAGAATCCAGTGTTGCTTCAAACGACTGCTCATCGGAGCCATTTTCTATAGCATCGATCACGACCAACTCTTCATCCTCAATAGTAAACTTACCAAGGAGGAGCGAAGGATCACCGATATTCTTCAATGCCTGCTCTTCTTTTGTGATCAGGATCTCGATAATACGCATATCACCCTTAATACGCTTATTATCACTCTCGATCATCATGTATCGGATATCCGGACGCTTCTTCTGGCCATATCTGTCAATACGTCCATTTCTCTGCTGGAAAACCATCAGCGACCATGGGATGTCGAAGTGAATCAATCTGTGGCTCAAATAATGAAGGTTAAGGCCCTCGGATGCCACGTCAGACGCAACTAGAACTCGGATCGGAGATTCAGTGCGCCCGAAGTTCTCAACGATTGTCTGCTGCTCTGCATCACTCATGCCGCCAGAGATTTCCTGAATTGCATTGGCCGGCAATCCCAGATCCTCCCGTAAATGCTCTGCCAGATATTTCATCGTCTCGATACGTTCGGTAAAGATGACAATACGGTCATCCGTTGCTTTCCGGTCCCACCCATAAGCAGGATCATTCAATAATGTTAGAAGTTTTTGATAACGAGAGAAATCTTGAGGTTTAATTCTTTCAAGTGCATCACGAAGAGACTCAAGAATACCGATATCCTTAATCTCTCCGAAGCCATATTTCTTGTTCAGTTTTGCAAGACGGGCATCGATGCTTTTGATGCATGCAGCCGGGCTTGAGAACAACGATTTCTCCAAACTTGTCTTGAACAGATGCCCGTTTCCGCGCTCGTGGCCAACATCCATCTGCAGCCGCATATCAGTGAAGATTTCATAGGCATATTCTTCCCTTGCAGAAGCATGGCAACGCTCCAGATGAACTTCTCTTTCAAGGAATGAGCCGCTCACCTGGTTCATAACATCCTTTTTGAATCTGCGAATACAAAGACCCTTAATATCCTCGGGCGTATAATCTTCCGGATTTGCAATCGCGGTTGGATCGAGCATGTTCATCAGAGAAGCGAAACTCTTAGCCCGACCATCGTGCGGTGTTGCAGAGAGCATAATCATCGTGTCTGATCTGTCTGCAAGTAGCTTTGCAAGTCTGGAACGTTGTGCCTGGTGATCTCCACGCTCTGCAACATTCTGCGCTTCATCAATGACGATAATATCCCAGTAGGCGTTCTCCAGATGCGTCCTGTATTCCACGTCACGCTTCAAGGTATCAATGGAAACTATGGTCTTGTCATAGTAGAAAAATGGATTGTAATTTGATGGCAGACTAGCACGTATTATCTGAATCCGGGAAGAATCCAAACGAACGAGAGGAATCGTAAAACGGTTCCACATTTCTTTCTGGAATTGAGTCATCATACTCTTGACTGTAACGACAAGAATCCTGCGGCCTTTGCCTCTGGCAATCAGTTCGCACATAAGGATTCCTGCTTCTAGAGTTTTTCCCAGGCCAACCGCATCCGCAATCAGAATCCTCTGCCTCGGTTTCTGAAGAGCAAGCTTAGAAGGATCGAGCTGATAAGGCATCGGATCCATTGCTGCCTTATAGCCGATATGTATATTCGTATCTGTCGGAATCTGTTGCCTCCACTGACTCTCCAGATAAAGGAGAGACCTCTTATAGCGCGGCGAATGATCCGGAATGAGTTTTACCTCCGCCGGATTCACGATCTGTATATTCTCAAGATCAGTCAGG
>OCVV011235950.1_pt1 | contig 23248 bp, 34 predicted proteins | sample 1539721 | NCBI WGS metagenome assembly OCVV01 (sample SAMN02144230, study PRJEB22623) | gut metagenome | biome: sheep rumen | host: Ovis aries | place: New Zealand
ATTTTCAGAAATTATCTGAATCAGTCCGGAAAGCAGGCTGACGGCTGCATCTGCAAGCAAGCCAGCATTCTGCATCAGAGATTCTGCAAGTCTGAAAACAATCTGCAAACCGACATTCAGAAGATTCGGAATCTGTGAAAGAATTCCTTCGGTCAAAGTCATGATAATTTTTACCGCTGATTCCAGAAGTGACGGTAGATTCTGAATGATTGCTTCCGCTAGAACTGAAACTATCTGAACAGCAATTTCTGCAAAAGAACCGACATTTTGAGAAATCATCTGAATCAGTCCGGAAAGCAGGCTGACGGCTATTTCTGTAAGCAAAGTAGCATTCTGTATCAGAGATTCCGCAAGCGTGAAAACAATCTGCAAGCCGATATTCAGAAACTTCGGAAGTTCTGAAAGAATGTCCTTTATCAGAACTTCTATGATTTCTGTGCCGGCATTCAGAATTTCACCGGAAATTTCCGCCAGTCCCTGCACGAAGAAAGAAATCAGCTTTACTGCTGTTTCTGCAAGCATTCCGGCGTATTGCAGGAAGGAATCAGCAATTGTCATTATTAGTTGTGCGGCGGCTTCTGCCAGTTCCGGCAGATTCTGAATCAGTGCGGAAATCAGCGTTTCCAGAAGCTGAACACCGATTTCGGCAGTCATGGGAATCAGCTTCATCAGAATCTTTGTCCATGTCTGCTGTATTTTGCCGATAAAGTTCAGAAGCTCCGGAATGGCAGAAAACAAGCCGTTTACAAGCGTTTCCATCAGATTCCTGCCGATGGGTATCAGCATGGAACTTAGTTTGTCAATTGCCGGAAGAACCGTCTGAAACGCCTTTGAAATTCCTGCAAATGCATCAGGCAGAGAATCAAAGATGCTTTGGAACAGAGTTTCCGCCGCCTGTGCAAATATCGGAGCAGCGGTCATCAGCCTGCCGACAAGTGCCGATAATAAACCGGAAAATGCTTCTGCCGGATTCAGGGAAAGCATGGCATCAGTCAGCCCCTGAAAGAAATTCATGCCTGCTGAAACCAAATCCGGAATGGAAACGATTATCTGCCGGATAATCTGAGAAAGAACATCTGCAAGGGTTGTCAGAATCTTCGGAGCAAGTTCCGATGCAGCATTCACCGCCTGAAAGAACATTTCCGAACATGCAGAAAACATTGCAGGCGTATTTTCTACAATCGCCAGCACAAGTTCTCCCAGAACGCTCCCCACAGCGTTCACGATTATCGGAAGTATGGAAGAAAGCTGCTTTGTGACCCATGATGCGAGCGCAGAAACGGAATTTTGCAGTTTTTCTCCCGCATCTTCCGCACCGGATGCAACAGCAAACAGTGCATTGACAAGATTGTTCAGCTCAGGAGCGACATCACTGGTAACAGACTGCACCAGCTTCCGGAGAGGTTCGTTAATCCCTTCATAGATACTGTTCTTGACAGCATCAAGTGCAGATTCCAGATAGGTCAAATCTCCAGTTAAATTATCATTGAGTGTCTTTGCCATTTCGTCAGCCGCGCCCTCGCACTGAGAAATACCGGCTTCGAGCTGACGGACACTTTCTGTTCCGGCGTTTAGAACTAATTTCATGCCTCTAAGAGAGTCAGCAGTAAATACAGCAGCCAGAGCTGCATCACGTTCAGTATCACTCATGCCGTCAACAGCCTTTTCGACATCTGCCATAATGTCAATCATATCACGGTAATTTCCGCTTGCGTCAGCAATAGCAATCGACGTGCCATTGATAGAAATTGCACCATTTTCCATTGAATTTCCAATATCACGCATCATGGCAGTTAAAGCTGTACCAGCTTCTGTACCTTTAAAACCTTGGTCAGCCATTTTTCCAAGAAGTGCCGTAACAGTATCTATCTGCTGACCGGCAGCATTCATACTAGCAGCACAATTTTTAAATGCTCCCTGAGCATCTACAACAGTCATGTTGGAATTCGCCTGTGCATAGGCAAGCTTGTCGCTGAATTCAGCAGCAGTCAGAGCATCGCCGGTGTAGTCGCTGACGGATTTCGAGAAGGCAGACATATAGTCTGTTACCATATCCGAAGCGGCAGCAAGTTCCATATTGGATGCCGCTGCTAAACTTAGAACACCCGGCAGAGCAGAAACGGATTTTTCAGCATCCCAGCCTGCAAGTGCCATGAATCCGAGGGCATCAGCACACTGCGACATTGTGAACTGTGTGCTTGCACCAAAATCTTCTGATGCCTGTTTCAGCAGGGCAATATCATCAGCAGTCGCACCGGCAGCAAGCTGCAAAGCTGAAACATTGCTCATGCTGTTTTCAAACGCCTTGCCGGTTTCCATTGCAGAATCGACAACGCCTGAAAGTGACGAAACCGCCTTTTTTCCTAAATCAGCGAGAATATCGCCGAAGGCAATTGTGCTTGCCTTTACTTTATCCGGCAGTGCTGCGACAGCATCATCAAATCCCGAAGAATTGCCGTTAATGTCTATTTCGATACTTCCGTCTGCCATTGTGTTCACCTGCCTTTATCCGAAGAAATCACCCGTCTGGAATGCATCCAGTTTTTTATGCGGAATCCGGATTTGTTCCTGAATTTTCCGGATTCGTTTCCGTTCTGCCTTGTCTTTAATTGTGGAAAGATTGACAGCCCTGTAACTCATACGCTGTTTCACCGGCACATCTTCCGGCAGGGCATCGAACAGATGCAGAAACAGATGCCAGTGCATTTCCTGCGTTTTTATCAGGTCTATCTGATAGACGGACAGAAATGCAGAATAGATATATGCCGCATCATAGCTCCATGACAGGATTCTGCCTGTTGATTTGTTTTGATTTTTCCGATTTTTCTGCACTGTATTTTCTTCTCTGACAGCAAATGCAATCAGGGCATTCAGGGCTTCTTCCGCATGTTCCGGCGGCGGAAGCTCCTGATACCAGTGAAACATCAGCAGAATCTTATCACGCTGCGTAATTTTTTCATCTTCCTGCAAGTCGAAGAATTTCAGCCAGTCACGGAAATTTGTACAAATCCGGTAAGAACTGCCTGAAACGGTCACACTGTCAGGCAGTTCTTCATAGAACAGATTCATTTTTCAGCTTTGCCCCTTGTCTTTTTTTCGGGCAGATATTTCTTTTCGATTTCATCAATTTCCTGATTCATTGTGCTTGTCTGCATTCCGACAAATCCGAGAAAGTTTGCATAGACAGCATTGTATCTGCGGATACTTTCCGGAATGCCGTCAAAAATCTTTTCGGCAGTGCCTTCGCCGAAAATGTGGTCATACAGATTTCTGTGTGCCTTGCAGTAAGCACGGATAAATTTGCTTGTGGTGATGCCGGAAGGCTTTGTTTTCGGAATATCAGTCTTCAGAGCTTCCAGAGCTGCTTCATAGCGTTCGGAAGATTCTGCTTCCGTGATGTCGAATTCCAGCTCCTGATTATTGATACGCCAGATTGTCAGATTATCCATGAAAATTCTCCTCTCTCATCAGGCAATGTTAATGGTATATGTCGATGTAGAATCTGCTTCTGTGCTGCCGTTGTCGACAATGATATAAATCTTGCCGCCGGATGCCACATCTGCGCAGGTGACAGATTTTCCGTTTGCACGGGTTGTCACACCGTTGTACAGCACGCTGACGTTGCAGTTTTCCGACTGCGGAGATGCCAGAACAAAAATATTGCCAGATGCAGAAATACTATAATTCTTTGTATCGCTGCTGAATGCCGGAGAAAGTGCAATGCTTCCGCCTGTGCTGGTAACGGAAAGACTGCTGAGCAGCGGTGCATTTTCTTCGCCCGGAACAAGAATCGTCTGGAAATCGTCAGAAGTAGTAACTGTTACTTCCTCCACTTCGCCTCTTGCCTTGAAATTGCCGGAATATGTCATACAGTCTGTTGTGCTGCCGTCAGCATCCGGAACAACTGTATAATCACGGCGTTTGCCTTTTGCTTTCCATGCCGTACCGGAAAGATGTTCAGCAGTTGTCATATCAACCTGAATAATCGAACGCACAGCATCCTGACCGATTTTTTCGTTTTCATGGATTGCGACAATATCATCAATCACTTTATTGCCGTCATATCTGTCAAGTGCGTATGCGGTAGAAGTTGCATAGCCTGTCGTGTCAGTGCGCTCTGTTTCTTCGTCCACATACTGACGGCTGTATTCTTTTGCGTTCTTGCTTGTGGACATGTCAGTAAAGCCTTCCATTCTGGTATATGCCGTATCTTCCGGCACTTTGTAGAATGCAAGCTTTCCGGTTCGCATAACAAGTTCTGAATTACTGAGATTTTTACCCATTAAAATACCTCCTGTCCTGATAATAAATCAGGTTTAACTGTATTTGATACCTTGCAGTATCATCTTCTGCATCGTAAACATAGCCACTGGAAAGAATTTCAATTCCGTAAGGCGTTCTGTAATTTCCTAAATCTGGAAAATTTCTGTTCCAGTTCTGCTGTTCGAGCCAATCTGAAAATTGCTCATAAAATCCGGAATTTTCGATGTTTTCAATCACCTGTTCCCCATATTTTTCACGGCTTGCAAAAACAAACTGAAACTGTCTCCGGCTGCCGCCGTCCGTATATTTTTTAATTATCGGATTACAGGGCACAGTATCAATTGTATAACTGACATCTGCATCAAGCTGGTCAACGTTGAAAATCACACCATCTTTCAGCAGAGGGCATGTCATCAGATAATTCCGGACAGCCTGAATCAAAGTCATAGTTTTCCCTTTCACACGATAGATTTTGCATTGCTGAGAATATATTTTCTGTTATCGAGCCATGCACGCTTTGCCCATAATTTTCCACGGAGTCCTCTGGATTTGCCGTGTTCCCACTGATATTTTGCATACGGTGTCTTCCAGATAAGCTTTCCCTGACCCGGAACAGAATGAATAATTCCTGAACGTTCCAGAGTTCCGCTGTCATGCGGAACATACGGCGAACTTTTCCGGAGCAGTTCATTGGCAACATACGTCACGGCTTTCTTTCTGTATTCCGGTGATTTCGCCTGAATACCGGAAAGATTTGCTTTCACTTTGAATTTTGTCATACTGCCGTCACCTCGATATGCTGTACAGCTTCCGAGCCGTACAGGAATTTTTTCACATTTGTGACAGTGAAATGTTCTCCGGCTGGAAAATCTTCTTCACAAAGACCGCAGACAAGCAAATCGTCCCGTTTCGGAAGATAATCCGACAGAGAACCGGCAGGAATGATGCAGAGAACGGAATCTTCCGGCGGTCTGGATTTGCCGCCGGATTTTTCTCCGGTCTGCTCCTGCCAGTAAATTTCCGGAATTACATGCCGGATATATGCTTCTGTTCGGGTCTGACTGTCAACAGTTTTTTCGTAGACAGTGCAGAAAGCCTGATTGGTATACATCAGCCACACCCCCTGAAAAGCAGTCCGGAAGTCCCCAGATATTTCATGCAGATGCTTTGCAGATAGTCTTCCAGTCCGGCGGCATCACCGTTCAGAAGTGCCGACAAAGTGTCGGAAATACTGCCATAGGAAACGCTGTAAGCCCCGATGGTTTCCTGTGTTTTCGGTCTGCCGGAATCAGAACTGCTGTTTGCTTTGAGCTGATACAGATAAACTGCTTCTGCAAGAGCACAGCAGCACTTTCTGACTTTGTCTTCATATTCTGCCGGGATTCCGGTGCAGAGCCTGTCAAAAGTAACCATATCCATGTATTCAGAAGCCCGTTCCGCCGCCTGACGGAACACTTCTGAATCTGTTATTGCTGTACCGAAGAAGCTTTCCTGATAAAATTCAAAATCTGCGTAAGCCATTTACACGCTCTTTTCTTTTTCCGGCGGTTTTTCCTGCTTGACAGGCTTTTTCTTTTCTTCCGGAAATGTTAGACCGATAGTTTTCATGCAATCACCTCCATATCAGGTCGCAGCAACAGAAACATAAATGCCGTTCTGCTTGTTGTCGAAAACGTCCGTAATACCGTAGGCACGGTAGAAAAATGCCCATGCATCTGCATTCTGGTTCTGCTCCGGACTGATAACTTTTGTCACATTGTGCTTTGTGAACTGAATCGGGGACTGCTTCTGAACAATCATGAAGTTGAGATTCTTTCCGGCGGAAGCTTTTGTATAATGCCCTGCTTCTTCGCCGGAGGTTTTGCCATCCAGCAGGTCAATTGCAGAATAGAATCTCGACTGCGGAACTTTTACAATTTTGGCATAGCTGTCAAGCATGGCTTTGGATTTGTAAGTTTCCACGGCTGTAATCAGATTGTACAGTGTCGGGGTAATGAATAAATATCTGCCTTCCGGAGTGACTTCTGCTTCATCAAGAGCAGTATTGGCGGCAGTCAGAGCGGCGAGAATGCCGTCACCGGTGGAATATGTCTGATTAGTGGCTTTTGTGCCTGCTTTTGCGGCATAGCTTGCGAATCTCCATGCATCGAGTTCGGGGACAACTTTTGTTCTGATAAACTCAGAAGACAGCATTCCGAAGGAAATACCGGCGGTTTCCTCATCGTCCATGGCATCGACAGTAAATTTTCTGCCTCTGTCGTAGTTGAATTCCTTTGTTTCCCATGTCAGGAACTCACTGCCGTCAACATAGCCGGAATTTCTGGAATAGTCTGCCAGACCGTCAAGGCTCATTTTCGGGAACAGAATCTGACGGGCATTGTTCCCCTGACGAACCCGTTCAGGAGCGGCTTCGAGGTCAGCGGTCAGGGTACTCTGCTTGTAGACTTCGTCCAGCAGAGCGATATATTTGTTGATGAGCGTAATAGTATTCGGCATAGAATTTCCTCCTTATTTCAGCCCCATGATTCTGCGGATGGCATCATCATCGGGAGTTTTGACGGTATTGCCGGACGTACTGCCGACAAATTCGGGTTTTGGCTTGTCGCCGGCGAACGCATCCGGACAGGATTCTTTCAGCTTCTGCACAATATCTGCACCGCCGATGAGAGAACCGTCCTTATCGAATTTGAGTTCAGCATCTTTCAGCAAGCCTTTCAGATGAGCGGCATAGATGTCGTTTTTCATGCCCTGAGAAGCAACGAACTTGTCGAGCTTATCGGAATAATCCCGTTCTTTCTGAGCCTGTTCGAGGGCTTCAGCTTTCTGTTTCCATTCGTCAGCAGATTTCTGAATGCTTTCAATGTCCATATCCTTGAAGCTCTGAATAGTCTTGTTGGCTTCATTGAGCTGATTCTGCAAAGCGGTGTAATCCGCTTCGGAATAGGTTTTCTCTGCCGGAGTTTCCGGCTGCTCCTGTTTGGTTTCGGTTTCTTTGATTTCTTCTGCCATAGAAAAAAACTCTCCTTTTCTGAAAAATGGGTATAAAAATAAGGCTTAAAAGCCTGTTTTAACGGTATTTAATCAGTGTAAAAATTTCCGGTAAACACGAACAGATTCTTGTCATCAGTCCGGTGAATGTTTGCTGCTCCACGCTTTTCAAGCTCTCTAACAAGTTCTTCATTCGAGAAATCTTCCAGAAGTTCTTCTTTCTGTACGGGGCAGGACAATTCTATTTCTGCTTCCAGTGTTGTATGAGTGATATTTTCCAGTTTTCGGGCTGTTTCCTGAATCACACTGCTGAGACGAACAAATTCCGCTGGGTCTGCCATGCATTTTCTCTGACATTCCTGTAACTTTTCCAGCTGGTCTTTCAAAATATATTCGTACATGAAAATTCTCCTTTCAGGGTATAAAAATGCACCTCATTCCTGAGATGCTTTATGGCATATTCGATAAATCATTGTAGTCAATTTGTCAGTACGTTCTTCCAGTGCGGTGAGCCTTGCTTTTATATCTGTATCATCCGGAGTTTCATGCATATCCAAGTCACCCATGTCAAATGTAATTGTCATTTCTTTGCCGTGCGGTGTTGCTTTCAGGGAATAGTTAAGCACACGATTAATTTTTGTGCCATTAATAAAGATGCCATTGTCTTTCGTAATTCGTACAAAATTTTCGTTCATAGCAAGCTCCTTTCAGTCTGCCACAATTAGAACAACTGCCGAGCTGTTCATACTTACTGTAAAATCTTCACACAGTTCAATGATAATTGTTTTGACTGCTTCCCGGCTTTTCAGTTCTTCCACCAACTGACAAGTCGGGGTTTCTTTTAAAACATTCATGACATTCCCTCTTTCTCCCAGACGGGACTTTTTATATAATGCCATATTCAGTAAGGATACGGCGTGCTTCGTACGCTTGCAACCTTGTTGCATCAACCGAAATATCATATTCAAAACTATCTACTTCTTCCTTAGTATATGGATTCGGACAATTTTCTATCCATTTTTTCATTTTTTCAATTTCCTTATCTGTGAGCCACTCAGGACGTTGCATAATTGAAGCCATATTGATTGCCACCTTTCGCACAAGAAATACTCCATTTTGTAAGAGCTTTCATCAATTCTTTTTTCTCAGCCTGCTTTAAATTTTGGTAAGCCTCTTTGCCCGCTTCACTGTTAAGAAACTTATAACTAAATTTCACATTTCCAGCATGATAAAAATTCTCTTCCATTTTATTAATAAGAAAATTAATATAGCTATTTTTATCGCTTTCAGAAGTTCTTGAAATAACGTATAAACTGCCATTGTTGCCAACTGCCGTAAAACTCAACATATTTTCTGTCTTAGTGAAATTGAAAATATCAGTAAAACTAAAACTCTCTCCACTTCCGTGATTGTGAAATGCATGAAAAGGAATTTCAGGATTTTTTACAGGGGTACTCATTATCCGACCAATTACATAAAAATCAAATTCTTTAATAGGCTTCATATTTTCATCACATATAACAGATAATTCTGTTCCTGGTATGAAATATCTTGCAATTTGCAATAAATCCTGACTTACTTTTTGATGATAAAAATTCAACTGATTATTCTTAAAGATATTAAGTTGTTTCATGTTTTTAATTGATTCGTCAGTGATTTGATGAAATTGAATTCCGTTATCACTTGAATTTATTATACCACTTCTATTGGAACTTGTCAAGGAATTTGCGGCAGAGCCGGACGGATTTTTCGGCTTTGGAGATTTCGGAACAGACGGTGCAGTCGGAGAAGCAGGCGGCGGATTTTTGCCTTGTTGTGCTTTTTTGTTCGCCCAGACAGCTTTCTGTGCCTCACTTTGTCCGAATCCGCTGACCTGTGTCCTGAACTTGTCATTCCACTGCCCTGTCTGATTGCAGAAGTCACGGAGCTGCTTTTCAGCATCTTTCAGCTTGACAGCGTTCCGGTTATAGTAATTCTGTGCTGCTGCCCTTGTCGCATTGTCAGGAGCGTTTTTAACACTCTCCTGTGCGGTAATCAGACGGCGTTTCAGTTTCCGGATTTTCCGTTCTGCCGCTCTCTGCATCTGAGAAATCTCATATTTAGAATACATCTGCCCGTTATACGGAATATTTTTCGCATTGAGTGCGGCAATCTGCTGTTTCGTGTAGTTCGGCTTGGAAAAGCCTTCATAATACGGATACCAGTTATGCCGGCAGTTCCAGCCTTTAAAGCCTCTGCCCGTTCCGTAGCCGATTTGGTCGAGCGAATAGACATGCAGACCGTCAATTGTTCTGCCTGCGTTTTTTCCGGTTCTGCTGACAAGCTGCCCCTGCCATTCTGCATGGTCCGGTCTTGCACCGGAATGTGCTGACAGTTCCATCAGGTCACAGCCTGCTTCATCGGCATGTTTCAGAGAAACGGCAGCAGTCGCCTGACCGACACCCGTCAGAACCGCACGGCGGACAGCGACATCAAGCTTGTCACGATGACCGGACGGATAAACGACTTCTGCACCAATATCAGCGAACGATTTCACAGCTGTCATGATGGCTTCCTGATAGCTGAATGCACCGGAACTGACCTGCATATATGCCCTGTCACAAGCGGAAATGAACTGCTGTTCTGTCTGTGCTGCTGTTGTGCCGACAAGGTTCTGCATCGTGCCGAGTGTCCGGCGATAACCTTCTTCGAGCAGATTTCTCATGCCTTCATCCTGACGAATATCAATCGGCAGAACACCGGCTTCCCTGTAGATTTCGTTGTCGATTCTGACTGTTTCGACTCCGGCATCTTCAAACAGGGCTTTGACCTGCTGAACAGAAGCATCCGTTCTCTGGGCAATCATCTGAGCGACATCCTCACGGAGCAGACCGGCAGACTGTAAAATTTCCGCCTGATACTTTGTCGATTCCGAAACATAGCCCATTTTCAGCATACGCTTTGTCATGGAAGCAAGAATATCGTCTTCCAGCTGCTGATAGAGAGCCAGAATCTGACTCACATCAGGTTCATAGTCCCTTCTCATCATGCACCGCCGCTGAACAAGCCGTTATCGTCAGATTTTTGCGGAAGATATTCTGAAACTGCTTTCTGCTCCGTGATATTGAAATACCATGCAAGGAGCTTTTCCGGTTTCAGATTTCCGCCTGTAACAAGCTGAAACTGTCTCTGAAATTCTTTATCTGTATCTTCGAGAACCGAATCGCCCCATGTGCAGGACAGTTCCGGATTCTGTGCAGAATCGAGTTCATACAGTGAAGCGTAAACGCTCATGGCATAGACAAGATTTTCAAAAGTTTCCTGCAAGGCGGACTGCATCTTGCTGACCTGAACATAGCTTCTTTGTTTGGAACTTCTGATTTCTTCGGCGGTTTTTTCGATGTCAGCCGGATTGGACAGAGTGCCGTAAGCCAGACCGACATTGAATTCGATGCGCTGTAAGATATGATTCAGACCATTGAACAAAGAGACATCACGGATATTCGGGGAGAAAGTCTGCAAGGCATCGGAAAGCTTGTCTTCCGGATTGATGGCATATTTCCGGAACAGTCTTTTATTGCCGACAGGCAGGTCAGGGCGATTTCCGGTTTCATCACGGCGGAACAAATCCTGACGGGCATCAACTGCGAGTTCCGTGCCTTTGAATTCCCACTGAATTCTAGCCCACTGGTCATTGGCTTCCTGAATGAGTTCTCCGGCATGGGCGAAGCAAGAAAGACCAACAGGAGAATCAGGGTCGATTGTATTCGCTGCCGGATTCTGATAGACAGCAAACAGAGGTTTTTCAATATTCTTGATGGTCTGGATTTCCTGTAAATTTTCCCAGCCGGAAACGCTTTGCAGACTGCATTCCGTGCCGAGCGAATCCGGAGAAAGTGAAAAATATGCCTTGTTTTCTACCGTATAGGTCTGATTTTCAGCGTGAAACGTATGCGTTTCGAGACGGGTATAATAATTTCTGCCGATAACTTTTCTTGACAGGAACACGGCGGCAGTTGCCTCACCGGAGCTGTCGAATGCAGTCGGTGCGAACTTGTCCGCCCGAATCATATCGACAAGAATTTTTTTTCCGGAAACATAGGGCTTGAATGCCATCGAGCCGAGGGCAAAAGCCAAATCTGCTTTGAGAAGAAAGCGTTTTAAAAATTTCTGAAACTGTTCATCCAGATAAGGCGAACTCACAGAAATTTCTGATTCCGCCATGACAAGCCGTGCGAATTCGGAAGAAATCGCAGCAGGCAAGTCCAGACTGTTGTTATGATGCAGCGTGCTGTCATGATGCTGATACATGGAAAGCCAGACTGCAAGAGCAGACTGCATTTCCGGAGAAACAGGCTTTTCAGCGGTTTTCGACTTGCTGAAAAGTCTTGCAATAAAATCAAAGATTCTCATAAAGTTCCTCCCTCATGACAGTACGAACAAAGTAACGCATATCGTCCATAGCATGGTCATTTTCTTTGATAACCCTGTCTTCTGCCGCCTTGTCGTCCCAGCAGTACAGACCGAATTCACGGATAATATCTTTGCATTCCGGTGAAAAATGAAGCTTCTGTGTTTTCAGGAGCGTTCCGACATTCCGGATACCGTCAAGCACGCTGTTGTTTGCTTTCCGGACGAAAAATTCGTCATGCCGTCTGATGCATTCGATAAAGCTTGCTGCGGACGGGTCAACAATCACGCATTCAATCTGATGTATCAGATTTCCGGCAAGTCTGACAAGTTCTCGGTAATGTTCTTCATCGGTTCGGGGAATGCCCCGTTTTCTGGCATCATAGTAGCTTTCACGGATTCGGTAAGCGTTTCCGTTATCAGCCAGCAGCCACAGCCCCATAGAAGTCGGGTTCAGAGTTCCGTAATCGACAGAGATATAAAATCTGCCGTTCGGCAGTTTTTCCGAAATTTCGTGAACATGGACAGATTGCCGGAACATCGGATAGACAAGACCGTCTGCCAGAACCCATAAGCCCCTGATATATCGGTCATAGAACACGCCGGAATACATTCTTTCATAGCGTTCTTTCACGGACGATTCCAGAGAATAATTGTCATCCATTGTGAAATGCAGATGCAGAGCATGTTTTTCATCATGCTTGCAAATCCATTCCAGATAGAACCAGTGCATCGGGGATTCCGGATTGCAGTTGAACCAGAATTTTGAACCGCTGACACTGCATCTTGCAAGAGCCTGTTCCACGAAGGAACGTGGCATCAGAGCGACTTCATCAAAAAGAACTCCGGCGAGTGTCATGCCCTGAATGAGCTGATAGCTGCTTTCATCTTTACCGCCGAAAAAATAATAGCGGTTTGCACGTCCGTAAACTTCAATTTCAGCATAATGTCTGCTCTGGTTGATACTGATTTGAGCGATACCTTCAAGCCATTTCTGCATGGGTGCGACAATATTTCTCATCAGGGAATCAATCGTTTTTCCGCAGAATGCGAAAGTCTGACCGCTGAACCGGGAACAGCTCCACAGAACAAAACCAATCGTCATGCAGAGTGTCTTTCCGGAACGGACAGAGCCGTCACAGACAACAGCATCATAATCCTGTTTCATGTTCCACCAGAACATGGCACGGAGCTGTTTCGGAGAAAATTTCTGGTACATCAAGAGACATCACCTCCGAGACTTTTTTCAATCATCTGCATCAGATTGGAAAGCTGTTCGGGACTGACTTCCGGAGTTTCGCCGCTGACGGCAGCAGCAATCATTCTGGAAATTTCAGTTTCCGCAGCAACAAGTTCCGGATTTTCCTTCAGAAACTGATAGAGTTCTCCGTGACGTTTCCGGAATTCTTCAGCGAGTTTCTTTCTCTGTTTTTTATCAGGCTCATTTAAAAAGCTTTCAGAAAAGCGTTTAAAGTCTGTAAAATCGGCTTTTTTATTATTTTTTTCATACTGTTTCAGCCCGTCCGACAGGGCGGCAAGGCTTTTCTGTTTCAGGTTTTTCATGGATAAGATTCCGCTCCTTTCGGCAGGATGTAAAAAGAAAGCCGTCAGAGCCGTTCTGACGGGGGGGTGATTTCAGGGTATTGTTTTACAAAAAAATTCTTTGAAACGAATTTAAACGGCATTTAAACGCTGTTAAACGGGTATGCTCTGCCATTCAGATTCCGGATTGAAATCTGAATGTTTACCGATACGCACATACCCGCTGGACAGGGGACGCATCAACCCTGCTGCTTATCAGTATGCTGATTTTTCAGACCGGCAGAACCGGAAGTGTGATTCTGTGTTTTCTGCCCATGAGTTCCACACGGACGACAGCACGTCTCTGACGGGGCTGATATTCGATTTCGCATTCAGAATCCGGACAATTCCGGAGTGCACCGTCAAGAACAAATTTTGCACCGCCGCTGGTATCCATGATTCTGGAAACTCCCAGAGGACAGCCGCCGTTTTCAAGCCAGAGCAGCCATGCTTCTTCTTTTTTAGAAACAGGTCTTGGCAGATTGTCTCCCAGAAAGCGGACAAAGCCTTCTGTATGCCGGATAAGCCTGTAGTTTTCAAGGCTTCTCTGCATCTTTACAAAAACATACTGCGGAAAAATAAGCCGGATTTCTTCGTGCCATATTCCGTCTCTGCGGAGAAACATCTTTTTTCTCGGCACGAAAGCGGAAATTCCGGCGGACTGCAATCTTTTACAGACGGCTTCTTCCTTTCCGGAACGCACCTGCAAAACATAAATGCTCATGATAATTTCTCCTGATTTTCCTTGATGAACTTCCGGAATTCTCTGTACAGTCCCGGATTTTCCTGTGCCATGAGGTCAAACAGAGCCGTCTGGAACTGTTCCTTTCCAAGTTCGATAGTTTCCTTATTCTGGACATCAGCCCGTTTCTTGGCAGCGACAGCACGGGCGAGTGCAGAAGAATGTCTGATTAACATGTCCATATCCTTGCTGCCGATTTCACTTTCCGGCATCCGTTCGACAGCATTCAGGAGACGTGCTGCAGCGATACGGAGAATGCCTTCGGTCGTGTCCAAATCCGGATAGCGTTCTGTTTCTTCGGTAATCGCCCGGAAAGTTTCCTGTGTCATTCGCAGGTCGGCGACAGTTGTCATCAGATTTTTGGCATAGCTGCCGACAGCGGAAAGAGAAATGCTGATGCCGTGGCTTTTGATATAGTCCACGATTTCACGGTAAGTCGTGCCGGATTTAATCATTTCGTCAACAGTTTCCTTGAGTTCGGGTGCAAAGCCGTCAATTCTGGAATGTTTTCTGTTTCCCATGGCTGCACCTCTCAGACTTCAATGCAGTCATCTTTCAGAATGCAGGCGATAATCTGAATGCCTTTCTGTGTGACCTTGGCTTCGAGTGCATCGGGAGCGGCATCAGCAAGCGTAATTTCCTGTTTTGTACTGGTGTGTCGTGTTCTGATGTAGCCGCCTTCGGTCAGATAATTCACGCTGTCCAGAAATTCAGACTCTGTCAGAGTCGGTTCGAGTGCATATTTCAAATCCGGCAGACGGATAAACTGTGTCCGGAGCAGATTGATGCCTTTCAGGACAATGCCGTTATTACGGAAAAATTTCTTCTGTCGGATTCTGTCATTCAGTTCCTTGTTTTCCACGAAATTCACCCCTGATTCTTTTGATAGTAATTATCTATTTTGGATTCGAGCCTTGTCATGACTCTGATGAAATCTTCATTTTTAGTAGTGTGTTCCTTGATGTAGTCCACATTGTCGGAAAGCTTCTGCATAGCCGCCTTGATTTCAGCGACTTCAGCTTTTGTGGCATACTTGTCAGATAAGCTGTACTGCATGTCTTTGAGTTCCTGTACATTGGTTTCATTCCGGTCGAGTCTGTCCATCGTTCTTTTGAGGAAAAATCCGATAATGCCTAAAATTATGGAAAAAACGGTTGTAATGATATAGAAAATTAAATCCTGCTGCATGTACTCACTTCCGGAAATCAGAATAAAAAAACGGTATCATAAAAGTTTTCACTTTTATGATACCAGATATATCCGCATATAGCCAGTTGAAATTAAATTATAATTTTGAAGTGGAATTTTTGACTGAATTTTTCTCATTTGCAGCAAGAATAATTTTTCTGACAGCAGATACAGAAAGCCGGTATTCTTTGGCAAGCTGTCTGTAATTGCTGCCGTTGAATTTTCGGCAGATTTCTGCATCACGAATCTGTTTGGTGATTCTTTCCGGTTTGTTGATATAAAGAGGACAGCCGGCATAATTGGCGACTAATTTTTTATATGCCTCCAGTCCGATGGTTTCAGCAAGTTCTTTCTGCTCTCCGGTAAGCTGTTCCAGACTTGTGATTTTTTCGATTTCCAAAGCAATTTCCCCTTTCAATAAAAAAGTACGGCATCACGAATTCTTTCTTTCATGATACCATACTTTTCGGAAATTGGCAAGTATTTTTATTTCTTATTCTTTTTCGCATGAGCAAGAATTTTCTTCAGGGCTTCAATCAGCCGGATACCATCATTTTTCCGTACCCATTTCAGAGGGTTGTCCGGCGGAGCAGTAATGCCGAGTGTTTTCCGGACAACTCCGGCAAGTCTCTGGTTGATGTCTGCATTTTTGTTGCCGTCCAGTTCTGCCAGCTGATAAGCCATAGCCCATGCTTTTGCCTGCTGTTTCCCTGTCATCATATCCGGAATGTCTTCACGCTGTTTCGGTTTATAAAGCCCCTGACTGACAAGCATTCTGTTCAGTTCAGCTTCTACTTTTCCGGCTTCTGTCTCTGTCGGGTCACTGACATGGTATTTCCCTGTCATCCGATGCACAAGAATATGAAAATTATCATCAAGGCTGCCCCGTTCCACAAGCCCCAGAACCGATGCGGCAGCGTAAAGTCTTCTTGTATGTTCTTTCATTCATGTTCCTCTTTTCTTTATCCATTTTTCTGATTTTTTCCGGAGCGGTTCTGAAATGGATGTACTACAGCAGCAGAGCTGATGTGCCGTTTCCAGCAGAATTCTGTCTTCCGGAACAGCAAGCCTGTTTTTTCGGAACAGTTCCCGCATTGGTTCAGGATTTCCGAAACTGACCGCCTGAATCACGGCACTGTCACGGCATTTGCCATAAGCAGCAGCAGTATCATAAAAATCTCTGTACATTCCGAATTACTTCCTTTCAGTCCGGAGTGCTGCCAGCCGTTCAGATTCACAGCGTTTCAGAAAATGGAAATAAACTCTGAATTCTTCGTATGCACATTCCGGACAGAGCGGAATTTGTTTCTGTGCCGTCCAGCCGTGTTCAATGAAATGTTCCGGTCTGGTATGCCGTTCCGTCATGCCGCAGCGGCTGCACCGGATTAAAACTGTATTTTTCATCTGTAAAGCCATAGTTTCACTCCTTTGATTTCTGTGCTTTTTTCCGGTAATATCTTTCAAGGGACTGACTGTTTCTCCGCTGACGGATGGTTTCAGGATTTTCATTCGGATGTGCAATAGTCATGCATAAAATTTCAAACTCCGTCATTCTGGCATCGCCCCGCAGGGTGCAGTCCGGAAACGGACAGCAGAAACAGTTCCGGTCGCACCTGAACTTTTTATACTTCATTGTCATTTTGCTGACTGTCCGAATTCTGAAATACTGTTTTTGCAATTTCTGCTTCATCGGTCATATCCAGCCCGAGAATCCCCAGAAACCATGCTGCATCCTCTTTGGAAAAGAAGTGATAAACAATTTCACGTCCCTGTTTCTTTCCACGGAGCAGACCATAAAGTGCATAAGCAAAAACAGGAGTTGTCATCATATCAGTATCATCAAAGAAGTTATCCGCTTCATTCAGGGGCATTATGAGAACAGCAGCATTTGTGACAAGCAGCTGCATCTGACTGCTGATAAATTTTACTGCACCGTTTTCACTGCCTTCCTTTTTCCATTGCATCATGTTTCCGCACCTCCCTGTGATTCAGCAGAGATAATTTTTGTTTTCATACTTCTGGAAACGTTCACAGCGGCATTGATTTTCGTTGTGATATCGGCGAGGATTTCCTGATTCATTTGACCGTCATGATTGATTCTGATAAATGTGCAGAGATTTTCCCATGCAGCAGTTTCGTTAATCAGATAGGCTGCATCGGAAGCATCTGTTTCAGAAAGTCCGGCGACATTCATCAGATTTTTCTTGTCTTTCTCGAAGTCTGTGCCTTTGACTTTTTTCAGAAGGACTTTCTTCGCCTTGTCATCGCAGGGCAGGGAGCTGATAATTTCATAGACACTGCCCTCACAGAATTCTCCGTGCCAGACGGCAGAGAGAATTCTTTTCGCCGGAGCTTTCAGCGTGTACTTGATTTCTTTTGTGAACATGCTTTCGCTGACCTTGCCGAAGATGCTTTCCAGCAGTTCACCGGCGGAAACGGAAACAGTGTCAGCAATTGTTACGACAGCAGTATTTCCGTCCGGACTGGTATGACTGACGGATTTGATTTTTGTATCTGTCAGTTTCTGTTCGGCATCGAGCTGAAGAACTGCCTGAAGCTTGTCGTATTCAGCAGAGAGAGCAGCTTTCTCCTGTTCGATTTCTGCCATGCGGTCGATAATGGAATTCAGATTTTCTTTCATGATAATGCTCCTTTCATAGTGTCTGCACAGCTGCGGCACATCACAAGGTCTTTGTAGCGACACAGATTCTGAGCCGAACCGCAGAACCGGCAGAGGTCGATATGCTTTCTGATGATGAGTGTACCGTCCGGCATGGTCGAAATGTCCAGTGACATGCCACGCTTCCAGCCGAGTTTCAGCCGCATGTCCTTCGGAATCGTGATGCCGCCGTTCTGCATCAGTTTTCTTGATGTTTTCATATTCTGAAAACTCCTTTCTTAAAATTTCCCTGACTCTGCATTTTTACGGGCTTGTCACCGCCTTCGGCTGCATTAGGGTCAGAGAGGAAAAATCCTCTCTGATAAAATTTTAGCTTTTATTTAAACTGTTCCCAGTTCCAGATTTGTTTTCCGCAGTGAGGACAGAATTTTGTTACACCTCAATTTCAGCGTAAGCGGCAGCAACTTTCAGACCGTCAAGCGTGTAATTATGATTGGAGTCTGCATTCAGAAATACACTGACTGCACCACGGAGAGCCTGCGGAGACTGTGCAATTTTATGCAGAAATTCAATTTCTTTCTGCATGTGCTGTTCTGCCAGAACCGGAAACAGCATCTTGATGTCTTCTATGGTAATCTGTTCACTGGTATAGAACCGGCGGAGTCTGACACGGTTTGAAATCTGGGCGAATTCTGCTTTCCGGCTCATGTAGACAACTGCCTCCGGATTGCCAATGAAGCAGATGCCGAGTGTCTGACCTCTGGACTGAAAGTAATCGGAAAAGCTCCGGAGCGTTTCAATTTCTTTGATAGTGAGATTCTGTGCTTCGTCCAGAATCAGAACAGTACCGTCAGAAAGTTTTTTCACAATAGAAAGCCAGAGGTCATCTACAGAACGCTCTACAGTTGCACCGATTTCGGAAGCAATTGCTTTTAACAGGCTTTTCACGCTTGTAAAACAAGGGTTTATTGTGAGATAATAGCTGTTTGTAGGATTGTCTTCATGAAACTTCTGCGCCGCTTTGGTCTTTCCGATTCCGGCATCACCGACAGCGATAGTTAGACCGCCAGAGACTTGACACACACCAATTAAGCCGTAAATATGCGAAGAAACATTGGTCGGCGCATAATGTACCTCGGCACATCTCTTGTTTGCGGCATCTTTGACCTCGAAATAAGCAGCGATTTTCTGAAAAGCAGATTCCGGAGTCTTGTATGTTCCTTTTCTGAGTGAGGAGAGAATCGAGCCGGAAGTGAATCCGAGCAGTTTTCCCATTTCGTTCTGACTGTAGCCGTGGCTGTTCTGATACCGCTCCACTTTGTCGAGCAGGTCAAGCTGTTCCTGTGTATACATCATAATCATCATTCTCCTTTTTGCTTTTTGCGTTCAAGGTATCCCTGACGCATTCGTTCAAGATTTATCTGTACGGATAAGTTTTCAGCACCGACCGCCTTTTTCTGCGGAAGTTCCTCACCGGATTTGACAAGCGTTATTTTTTCCGGTGCTTTGGTTTCCAGACCGTCAGCAAGCTTTGCCTGCATCTGGAGTTTCTGCATATCCAGCAGAGAGGGCTGACCGGGTTTCCGGAGCAATTTCTTCTGCTGATGCGCATATTTTTTAACTGCTCTGATATTGGCATTTCCGTCAGAGACTTTCTGCTGATTCTGTTCGAGATAGTTCACCATAAGAACATCGGCAAGCTTCCATTCAAACAGGAATCTGTCTGTTTCAGCATCATAGATGCGTGCTGTCCGGAAATCGGCAGGGTCGTATCTGACATAGACTTCACGGCGGAGATTTTCGAGTGTCTGAATCTTGTCATAGAACCAGAATTCTTCTCCGGAAACTGTAACAGAAACACCGTTTCTCTTGACTTTCTGCTTTCTGGTAGTTTTCATCAGCAGCAGATTCAAATCTTCTTCGGAGACGGGCTTTCTGATTTCAGTCAGGGTATTGCTCCAGACCTCCATTCGGCTCATGCCCCTGAAACAGCGTTCCCGTCCGCCGTATGGCTGCTGATTGTATTCGCCGTCAATCCATGTGCCGAGCATTTCACGGATTTCATAATCGCAGGGAATTTGTCCGGATTTGATTCTCTGTTTCAGACTTTCCGGTTTTTCGAGAATCGTTCCGCCGCAGAAGCCTGTCCATAGCTTAGAAAACTGTTCTTTCACAATTCTGAAAGTCCTTTCAATCGGCTTTGCCCTTGCATTTCTGACAATAGCGTTTCTCATTTCGATGCCGAGCCGCTTGAAAATCGGCGGCGGTTCAGATGCAGGCGATTCGTTCTTTTTGGTTCTGTGTCCTCTGCCGCCTAACTGATGATTGACATACTCACGACCGTTATCAACATAGATGCATTTCGGAATTCCATACTTCTGAATGCCGTTCCGGAGTGCCAGCCGGACAGAATCAGAACTTGCTGATTCCGCAATATTCCAGCCGGTCAGAATACCGGATTTCGCATCAAGAAAAGCCGTCAGATACAGTCTGTGTTTCGTTGTGCCATCTCTGGAAATAATGTCAAGCGTATGCGTGTCGGCAATCCAGCAGTCATTTGCTTCGAGTTCATCATACATCCGCATGATGTACGGGGCACATCTGTCTGCAAATGCCTTTTCACCGTCACGCATGAGCGTTTTCAGATAATAGTCTACATCACGGTCAATTCTCCGCCGGAATGCTCTTTCATTCGGAATTTCCGAAACCAGTTCCGGATGAAATTCTTCCGTCCAGCTGATTGTATTTCTGTAACAAAGACTGACAGCCGGCTTGTTTTCATCGAGCCACCAGCACAGAAACGCATTCCAGACTGGTTCAGGAATTGTGCTTGTCCCCCTGCTCCATGTACCTCTCCTGTCGAGAAGTCCCTCAGTATTTCCGTCACGGTATGCCACCCACTTCCGGTAAAGAATAGATTCTGAAATTTTCAGATTCGGGTGTTCCAGCTGACACTTTCCGATATACAACTTATCGAATTCAGTTTTGCTTTTCGGATACTGTGAACGCATTGCCTGCCATTCGTTGAGAATCCCTGTCCATTCCGTGACCTGCTGACGTTCTTCATCAGAGAGCTGTTCAAATGTCCTCTGCGGAAGCTTTGGCTTTTCCGGCTTTGCTTCTGGTTTCTTCTCCGGAAGAAGTCCGGCATCAGCTTTCTGCTTTCTGTAGTATTTCTCTTGCAGGTTCTCCGGAAGTGCGGAAACAGGTATCAAATAATAATAATGCCCGTTGGCAGGATTTGGCTTTTCGATACATTCAAGTTTACCTGTTTGAACAAGCCGGCGAGCATATTGCTCAGAGCAATTTTTTAATTCAGCATATTCTGCTGTTGTTAAATAGTCCACATAATTCTCCTTTCTGCCGGATTTCTGGAATCCGGTAAAATTTTTCTTGACAAATGCCGGATTTTGTGGTACACTGATTACAGAACATTAAGCAAAGTGAATTTCTTCACTCAATGTTTCGTTTTCCAGTTTCAGGGCATGTGTCAAGGTTTCAAAATGATAGCCGTGAAGCTGGAATTTTTCTAAGTGTGTGATGACGGCTCTGTTGGACTCCAGAAAACTACTCCGGCATTCTTTCACCAGTTCCGGTGCATAGTATGTCACTTCCAGTGATTCTATATTGTTTTCTGCCTGTTCTTCCGTGTTCATCAAAAGAATGACTGCTTTCATGATAAAGTCTGCATCGCTGGAACTGCTGATAAAGCCTGAAAGTATCTTCACCGCTCCGGCAGTGCTATTCAGATATACTTCGGTAACTTCTTCTATTGGCATGATGTTTCACCTCTTTTCCGGTCTGCCTCGTCAGTGCCGGTAGACCATTTTCGGCAGACAGCGGAGTCAATCCGCTGTTTCGGCTTTGTTTTCGTTAAGGCTGATTTTAAATGCACGTTCCGCAAATTCTCTGACTGCTTCTGATTTCGTTCCAAAATATCTGCCATTGTGAACACCGCATTTGTTGCTGTCGATTGTCCAGACGACATAGGGGTCAGGAGCTTTCCTGTTAAATGCGATACAGTAGCCGTTGAATATTCCGAAAACTTCATAGCTCTGAATTTTTGTTCCGATATGCACTTCTTTAAGCCGGTGCTGAATATGTTCTACATCGTCCGGTGAAAGACCAGTTTCTTCATAATCCAGCAGTTTGCACATCGCTCCGTAAACTGTCTGACTCATATTCTTGAATTCTTCTCCATGAACTCCCCATGCTCCGGACGGCTCTTTGTAGGTAAATCTGTGTTTCATGATGCTTTTTTCTCCTTTTGGATAATCTGATTGGATTTCATTTCGAGCAGTTCTTCCGGCTCAAGTCGCAGAGCAACTGCCAGAACAATCAATGTGCTGTCTTTCGGAATGAAACTTCCGCTTTCCGTTTTGGAAATATGTCCCTGTGAAAGCTTGGCTGATTCTGCGAGTTCAATCTGAGTCATGCCCAGTTCTTCACGGCGGTTTCTGATTCGGTTTCCCAGTGTCATGAAAAATCACCTCAATTCTATTTACTTTTCATTCGGTTTGTGCTATGATTATTATAGGGTTTTTTCTGCCCTAAAATATTCACTACGAATATTATAACACGGAAATTTCCGTAAGTCAATTTAATTTGCGGAAATATCCGCAATTTTGTATGAATAAACAAAAACAAGGTGGTATTTATATGAATAATGAACAAATGGCAAATAGAATAAAAAGTATATGTAAACAGAAAAAAATCTCTATCTCCGAATTGCTGAGTGATTGTGAACTAACTAAAAGCTTCATTTACGACTTAGAAAGAAGAAAAACTTCCCCTTCTTGCGATAAAATTTATAAGATTGCTAATCGCCTTGAATGCTCAGTAGACTACTTGCTCGGAATAACAGACAATCCTAATATTTTGATTAATATGAATGGAAATCGACAAAATAATGTAAACGGAAATAACACTATTAGCATTGTTCCGTCGGCAACATCTGATTTAGATGAACTTACTTCTGAATTGATAAAAAGTTTCAAAAAACTTACTCCAATACAAAAAGCCAAAATTATGGTTATGGTAGATGAAATAATACAGAACGGATAAAAACGAGGTGAGAAACAAGTTTCCCACCTGCATTAATTTAGTTTCGCAGTTTCTCACCTATTTTTTGAAAAAAAGAATAGGTTTTATTGTGTTGTCCCTTTTATGTGCCGTTTAAAAATAAAAAACTGTTAAACACGAAATACAGCCATTTAAACACTTTTTAAACATTTTTTAAAAGCTGTTAAACGGTTGTTAAACGCTTTTTTCAAAAAATAATCCCCTCTCTAAAAAAGTGCTTTTCAGCACTCCGAGAGGGGATTTCTTTTTGACAAGTTAAATGCTTTAACAATATGTGATTCCGGATTTTTTCGGTTTCAAAATGGCTATTTACAGGTGCTTTCTTGACATTTTTAGGATTTTCCGGCTTTTTCCGGAGTTTTCCGTTTTTTCTCATTCTTGGTGTCAAATTACAC
>OCVV011358720.1_pt1 | contig 23245 bp, 40 predicted proteins | sample 1539721 | NCBI WGS metagenome assembly OCVV01 (sample SAMN02144230, study PRJEB22623) | gut metagenome | biome: sheep rumen | host: Ovis aries | place: New Zealand
CGTCTTGCATTGGCTTGTTCGGCCGCCAACATAGCATTGAACTTATCAATTAAATTTGCTTGTGAAAAATCTCGCTCAACATATAAAGGTTTAACATTTTCCCATGTTAAAATGGTTCTATTTAACCATTCACACTTCATATAGCTTGCAAGTATTTGTATTTCATCGTTTGTAAGTGTTTCATTAAATCCACACTTTGTATATTCCAAAGAGACACGGGGGAATTTAAAGCGCATTATTGCTGCTTGTAAGAGCATAAACATATCTTGCCGCAGTTCATTCTCGTCCCAGTCTTCCCACTCGTCTTCTAAGATTTTGCTTAAAAATGCGTCATAAACCACATCAAAAGAAGTCATATTACGCCTCCTTGTTCTGTGCGCTCAAACGAATAGCCTGAAGAATATCCCGGCCGCAAAGCTCCTTTAAGAATTCTGCCTTATCAAAATCAGCAAGTCTGTTAGCAACGGCATAATCTGCTAACTGCGTAACCTGTTCATAGCTTAACTTTCTAACCTTTTCTTTGAACTCTTCAAGAGAAAGATTGACCATGTAACGTCTGCGCTCTTTGTCAGTTAAAACAATAACATTCACTGGTTCTTTTGCTTCTTCGGGTTCGATACCAAGAGCTTTTTTCTCTTCCATATCTTCAATATAAAGCATACCAGTATCAATCATATACTTGAAGCCCTTATCATACATAAGCTGTTCAAGCACATCATGCTCAACGGCGAACTTAGCGCCCTGGACGGTCCAGTCATGCCGAAATGGAATTTCACGAACTTCTACGAAAACTGAACCACGAGTGGTATTCACAATATTAACTTTACTCATTAAAATTCTCCTTTAACTCCTAAATTGAAATAGGGAGAGGGAGTTTATCCCTCTCCCCTTATGATTATCCTCAGATATTCTCGTAAGGATTGTAATATGTTTGGTCAACGCCAGTGTTCTTATAAACACCCCAGTTATAATGTGTAAGGATCGCGCAACCCATTTTCTTGTAAGCATAAACTTCAAGAGAATTATCGCGGTTCTTGAAATCATTAATCTGAGTCTGGCCTTCAAGCACGACCTTGACAACCTTTTCGCCAGTAGATGGAAGGACATAAGCCAGCTGTGGGTCAACATAAGTGGTCTTGTTGTCTTCATCCGTAAAGGACTGCGGGATCTGAACGATCGGAGCGCCACGGAAGATATTAACATAACCGGTACGATGGATTTGTTCGATGTCATCCGGTGAGTAAACGCCGCCAACACCGCCGTAATTTGTGTTGTTACCAACCGTTACAGGAACGATGGCATCCGCGCCCATATCAGCGATGAATTCAGGCGGAGCAAAAATCACAGGATTACCATACGCACGAACAACGCTCATCAGCTTAACCATCTTATCAGCATTGAAGTGGTTAGATGTAGCCTTGTTAGCATCTGGACGATCAGCAGAGTCGTAAGCAGCACGAAGAGCACGCTGAACTTCGACGAACACGGCATCTGTGAGGCCTTGGGTCATGATATCCATGACTTCAGCAAGGGATTCAGCGCCATCAAGCATACGCTCGAAGTCGATTGTAGCACCGCCACCGACTGCATGAGCAGAAAGCTCGAATGTCTTAGCATCAAGACGGAATGTTTCGTACACGCCAGAAAGACCAACCTGAGTCAGGAACTTCTTCGCACGAGCCTTACCAGTCTTAACCTTGAACAGCGCCTTCTGGCCCTGTGGCACAACCTGTACTTCCGCGAACGGAGACAGAGCGGCGATAACGTTCTTTGGCATAACTTGGTCGATTGTCTCGATCATAATTTCATAAATGTCATAACGGTTCTTCATGAACTGGTTAACAGAACCAGCGAGTTCACGTAAACCATCGACAAAAGCAGCATTAACATCAACGTCCTGATTTGCAAAGCAAGCAGGAACTGTGCCCTTAGCAGCATGAAGGGCGATCTCTTTTAATTCACTAATAGTCATAATAATCTGCCCTCCTCAATTATTCTGCGATGCAACGGAACTTGATACCAAGTTTGCCGTCGGGCATCGTTGTCTTTTCAATAACTTCCAGAACAGGACCAAATGAAGGCTTGCTGGAGTCAACAAAAATTGTGCCATCGGAGCTAGCGCCACCATACAGCTTGTTGGTCTTGTAAGACGCAAGCGCAGATTCAAACGCAGCATCACTTGCATAGGCAGTACCATAACTTACGCAGTTTGTGGTGAATTTATCACCAACAGACAGGTAACCAAGGCGTGGGAAGAAGTCGTCTTCACCATTGAGATAGAAATTCTTTAAACCAGGCTTGCGTTCATCATACATATGCTCAGCACTGTAATTTAAAGCGATCGGCAGAGAGCTATCGACAGCGAACTTAACTGTGCGGTTCGCAGCATCGACAGCAAGCAGCATACCGTTTTCAAGCTTCGCAGTTGCGAAGTCTGTGGTATCAGGAGCACACTGGGCTTCGATACGACCGTCACGACGGAAAGCGCAGTTGTTAATTTCAATCTGGCCATATCCATCAATTTGCAGTCTTGCCATTATTTTATTCCTCCATTATTTCTTATAACGAGATAAAATTTCTTCGACACCAGACTTTTGTGTGTCTTTTAATACGTACCCAGCAGCAGGCTGAGTGAATGCCGCGCCACTCTTTTTCAGTTCATAAGCAAGATGCATATCAAGATCTTCGGCGGTATACTCATCAAGCTTTACTCTATAAGCATCAATGACTTCCTCGGAAAGCTTGTCAGCATACTCTGCAATAACAGCTTCCTTGTGCTGCGTCTCGACGTTGTGCTTATAATCTTTCAAAGAGTTATTTTCTTCGACAAGAGCTGAATACTGGGCGTTCAGATCGTTATACTGACCTTCAAGGGCAGTATATTTTTCTGTTCCAGCTTCCGCTTCCGTATTTAAAGTAGCAATAGTTTCAGTCATCTCGTCAATTTTGGCGCTATAACTTTCACAATTTTGCGCATTTTGCTCGGCATTTGTTAAATTTTCAGATACTAATTCATAAGTATCGCCATTTAACTTGCGTAATGTATCTAAAGTGTTTTTTTCGTTTTCTGTAACATCAATGACATAAACTTGAACGCGATCACCAAGTTCGACGCTATCAGTTTCATCATTCTTTACATAATAAACTCTTTCATAATTTCCAGTTTCAAGAGAGACCACAAGTGCATATTCGTCAAATACTTCACAGATCGAATATTCACAAGTCCAATTACCCTCTTCGCAGTAATTCGGATTTAATAACATCCAAAGCGCACGATATTTCTGGTCATCAGAAAGCTTAAAATTAATTTGTGACATTTCCGATTCCTCACTTAACATAGTAAATTCTTTGATCTTTTGAATCGTACTACGAATAGATTCTTGTAATGAGAAGAAAGATGCCCCTTCAAAACAAGGTTCTACATTATCACCAAGAACTTGTAAGCCTAAGAAACTACCATGCTCAAAGATAATATATCTCTAACCCTACAGGATAGCGGTATGGTACTGTAATGATGGCTCATACAGTTCCATAGATTGGCCTTTACCAACAATTTGTGACGCTTCGGGATATAATGAAGTAAAAAGTAAAACATCGGTGCAAGCGTATGTACGTTCAACACCATCTTCGTCCAAGTGTTGCTCCCACGCAAAATTATTAGACTCTGGTACGATACCATAAATCTAACCATCTTCGCGCGATTGGCCGTGATCACTAAAATCATCACCAACATATATACCTTTAATTGGTACATAGTGTAAGGTTGAAATTAACTCATTTGCAAATTCGTCGGTAATAAATGTACCATTGCGATTCGCGCCTTTATAGAAAATGCGGCAACGAGCTTTTGATAGAACATCATTATAGACTGTAATCTACCCATAAATACTAATCGGAAACTCAAATTCAGATTTACTCATCAGAGCCTCCCTAATGATCAAGCGACTCTTCATTCTAAATTGTCTTTAATGCTTTATCTTCATTAGCTAGCGGTGGTCTGCCCACATCACCAGTGCCAGACTGAGTATAAGAAGACGACAGCGGTAGCAATTTAGTATGAAGTTCTAATAGATCATTTTCTAATTCTTTAACGTTGGAAAGTTCTCTCTAACTAAGTCCACTTGCCAATGCTGGAATAAGAAAACTGTAACCACTTTGGGCAAGTTTGAAACTATCTTTAATATAATCGCTTTGATTATAATAAGTAATAGGTAAAATCGTGTATTTAAAAGTAATATTAGAATTTGCAAATAGTGAATTGATAATAAAACTTATAAATCTTGAGTATTTTGTACCTAAAACCATCATTAACGCCGTATCATTTCTAATAGACGTTTCTAATGCCTAACTTCCTGTGGGCGAAAAAATCTGAGTACTAGCGCCTGCTTCAGAATAGACGTTTTGCAACATTTTTTCTAATGAAGTTGACACGTTCTCTGCAGTCGTTTTTGATACAATTGCATCCACGTCAGCATAAGTTGTCAAAATTGACAAATTCTTATTACCGTGCATCATATTAACTGCGCCACGATGCATTTCTAAGGCTTCATCAGGCTCAAATAGAAGTTGTCCATCAGCTAAGTGCGGGATTTTCTGAACGATAATCTTGCGAATCTCTTCAAGTTCGCGCTCGCGCTCTGTATCGACAGCATCTTCATATTGAATCGTGGCTGGAATTACATCCAAGAAAAGTGGTCCACCTAGTTCGAAAAATGAAAAGCAAATTCCAATCTCGGCTGGTAATCTTACCCAAGGCGTTAAGTCGCTTCCTGCTTTTATAAACTTGTTATAATGCTTGCGCACTATTTCGGGGTAAGTAGATAACGCGGCTTTCCGTAAGTCGAGATCGTCTAAGGTGTTAAAATATGCTACATTAAATTCAACAATATCATTTCCATGAAAATCTTTGAATCTTGAGCGGCAATATTTTGTGGGTAGATCAAACATAACAAATTCATCTTTTGTTAAGGTATTGATAACACCATAGTAACATCCATCTATTAAGGCTTTTAAAGTAACCCGTGTCAATACTTCTTGCAAATTAAGTCTATCAACGTAATCAATTGCATTGTAATACCTTTTGGCAATATGCGGAGTGGAGAGTTTTTTACCAAAACCTGGATTTGGGATTAATAATCCCTAATAGGTTAATAAAGTACCATAATAGAAAATGATTCGTCTATAAAGACCCTTATGCTCAAAGAAATCGCGGGATAACTTTTGCTATTGTTCGATACTTCCAGAATTGATAATTTTTTCAATCTCTTCTGGTTTGTACTCGCGTGCTGCATGATGCCAAGCACGTTCCGCTGAAAACCAGCGTTCCCAAGCTTGTTCATTGGCCGCGATTATTTCCTCTTGTATTTTTTTGAAGGCAGTTAAATCAACTGATCGTTCTTTCATTTAATTTACTTCCCTCCAGTAAAAAATATTAGGCTTCTTGACCCAAGAGCAGCTTTACGCTTATTTTTCTTAAACATCTCTTCTTCGAGTTCTTTAATCCGCCATTGGCCGTAAGCAAAAGCCGAATATTTATCTTTTGGAAAACGAGAGTTGATCTATTCAAGAACTATATCTAAACCTGTTCGTTTAAGTCGAAGGTTAGCCATCTCTTCAAATAATTTAGTGGTGAGTTCGTGTGGCATTAAACGCCGAACTCGTTTTTCAAAACTCATATGCGAACCCGCTTTAGTAGCCATTAGCGCAGCACGCGCTTCTTGTTCGGTAATAAGGAATCTTACTAGGCCACTATTTAAACGGGTATACGCATTAGAATGAATTTTGGAGTTTAAAGGTCCATTTGCCTTTAATGAGTAAAGAATTAGTGGAATGTCTTTAGGTTGAATTTTCTTATAATCATCATTATTAAAAAATCCATAGGCCGGCCACTCAATTCCCTAATCATCTAACTATGGCCGGATCATTTCGTCCGCAAGACCAACGCCCAATCCATTACAGTCAATTACGACTTCTTTGGGATCATAAAGCTAAATGAGACGCTTTAAATCAATTGCCTGCTAACTAAATTGTTTTGTTTCAGCTTGGCGCCCAAGAACCTCAATGTACACAAGTGTTGAAAACATTTTGTTCTCACGAATATTAACGCGCCATACACAAGCAACAGTTTGGTCAGAAAGACGACCTACGTCCACTGATATTAAGTAGAACACATTAGGATCTTCTCTAAATTTTTGCTTCCATTCTGGATTTTTTAGTTTTCGATAACGAGAAATTTTTTCAAAGTCAAACCAACTCTCTTCACTACCACCCAACCATGTCCCCATATACTCGGCCGCAAATGTTTGCTCATTATAAGACGGAGACAATTTTAGGTTACGGACATAGTTATTATCTATAAGTCCATGCATGGCAGGAATTCTATAATCAAGACCAATACAGAAGTTATGTTCGGGATCGATGATGGCTTTTTCAAACGTATCTATAAGCGCCTCGTAAGCAAAAGACGACTTAGTGCCCGCACTAGTCGCATAAATAACTTGTGTATTGATTTTTTCATAAGGATTTACAAGCCCATTGACCATACGACGAGACACGTTCATCTGCGGCAGAATAATCTCTGCGATAGCATCACCGTCTTGGTCGCGCACTTCATCAATAAGGGTTGCGTGGGTACGAATACCACGGTCCGAGTCCAGCGCGCCCACGATGGAGAGACGTGAGCCATTCTTAAAATAAAGATCGCAATAATCTTTACCAAAATTAGCTCTTACTCCGTCACTTGATGAAGCAGAATATTCAAGTTCATTCTTTAATAAAGGCCAAATCTTCCAAATCTCTTTTATTTTCTATTGTGAGATTTTTGCGGCCTGCGATTTGTTCGGCGCAACGATCGATCCAACGTGTCCAGGAATAAATATACACTATAAATACTTTGCAAGAATGGATAAGAATGTCTTTGACGTAGCACGCGCCGCAGTAATATACAAAGTAGTATATCTCATGCAAGCTCTTAAGAAAATTCGCTAATAAGGAAAAAGATCGAAGTTAGAATTAACTGGTTTTATCGTATCCAAATATATATCTGGGTAGGCCGCGTATAGACACCAGCAATCATATAATAACTCTTCATTTTTTCTTAACCAATTTTCATTTATAACAACACCTTTTTCTAATTCGATATTGTCTCTGTATATTTTTTCCTATCGGTTAAACCGAGTTTTGGTAGGGTCGCGCAATGTAATCACTTCTTGTTCCATTACACGCCCATACCTCCTGTCGGATCAAATTCATCTTCTTCATACTTCCCATAGACTTCATTCTCATATTCATCAACATCAAATTCTGGTTGAATATCATACATATTCGAACTTTCTTCAATTTTGGTCGCATTTTTGAGCGCTTCGATACGTTTTGTAATTTCGTCACCAATGCCACCTTCATTAATATAAAGTCTTTGGTTATATGCTTCAATATTTTTAATCGACTCGTCAATTATATCGCGAGTAGTACCATCATAGAACTTATTTTGGCGTCCGCGCTTTTCAAGCCACATACCAACTTCCGCAAACGAGTCAAAGTCGGCCGCATTTTTCGTGTTCTTAGGTGTAAACTCTGCGGCCTTAATAAGTTTGTCATATGATGCCAAGAACTTATCAACTTCTTTGTCGCCCGCGCGAATTCTACTATCAATTTCTAAGGAAAGTTTACAGATTTTACGTGCTTGGTCCTCTTGTAACGATCCCGATACATTTTGGGTGGCAAGCACACCTTTGTAAAGATCTTCAAGGTACTCTAACTCTGATTTCTCATAATTAGCGCCCCATATACTCTGAAGCTCTTGAACGTGCTAATCATTTACGAGTGGGATTTCATCTTCGATTAAGCCGGCTTCGCGCAGTGCTATATATTGTTTATTATAGTCTGCCCATCCCAGGTTTCGATAACACTCGGCCGCAAATACTTTAGAGTAAACGGGCCATATACTCTGAGTATCATTTAAATCTTGAATCCTAACCCACTCTTTCACGATAAATGGGATGTCAGCCCACTAACAAAGTTTGTCGATTGCATCCCATGAATAATTATTATCTTTTAAATACTCATCTACACAGCTGTTGCAGATGGGAAGAAAATGATCTGGATAAAAGATCGAATGAGTCGGCGCGAAGTCATCAGTAGAAGTTGTCATATGACACTTCGCGCAAGTCTTAGTTAGACTCTGTTTCTTTTGAATTTTTGGTTCTATTCCCATTAACCATAGCCTCCGGCGCATTGTTCGCATCATGCAAAATCTTTAAAAGTTCACGTTTACGTTTGCGGGGAGCTGCTTCAAATGCATTTAATACATCTTCATAGATGTCTGCGAAATCTCTTACGTCTTTATCATTTACTAGTTGAACTTTTAAAATACGTGCTACTCCTAAGAATAGCTCCGGTGCCTTAATATTAGAAATCTCTAATATAAACTTTTCATTAAGTGTAATTGCTCTCATTGGGCCTTTCCTCCTTTTCGTTTAATCTTCTCGCAAGCTTTACAACGTGGAGAAAATCCGTCATTTGATCTCTATCTTCTGACAAAATTAGTCTCATTTAAAAGTAAGACTCGGCCGCAATCTTTACAAGTTTTGAAGTTCTCGGGAAAGAACAAATTTTCAATAATTTGCTTGTGAAGTGCGGCGGTGTCACAAATGCCTTGCAGGCATTTCTAAACATAAAGGGTGGAGATGTAGTTTGGGGAATATTTGCGACCAAACTAGGAGTTGATTTTGTCAGCGATAAGTTGGTTTGATTCTTTTTTGATTTTTAGGTTTAAAATTTCGCGATGTAATGGCTCTAAGGGCGCGAGACTCAAATAAGAGTGGAGGATACGTTTGAAGATGTCGTAGTTAGATGATGAGTCGGGCGCAGCTTCGAGCGAATCGTAAATATTGAAAAAAGTGTAGAGGTGATCGCGGTTGCAGAAGTCGAAGTAAAAACGTTCGGTGTCTTTGCGCCATAAAAGCTTTGAAAGCTTTTGAAGGTCTAAGTCGGTGAAATCGTCTGGTTGCGGGAAGCGATCATTGCGCCAGATTTTCGAAAAGAGATCGGGGTCGTACGTGATGTTGAGTGGGCGCAATGTAATCTCATCTCCAAAGCTTGGCGGTTCTTGGACTTCGAAGTTCGGAGTTGGGTTTGAGAGCATTGTGGACGAGTAGGAGTCTTTGAGAATGTATTGCTGTGTGCGCAGATCGACGAGTTCACGTTTTAGCTTCAAGTAGTGGTAAGGGCTTAGTTGGCGCGCCTTCTAAGCCAAGGTTTGAAGCTCGGCTTCAGAGAAACGCTTTAAAAGCTCGTCGCGCAAAGGCGTCTTACGTTTGTCGTGGTCGAGATCATATTGTTGAACTAAAAACTCGGTCTCGTCAATTTGGCGCCAAAGGGCTTCGAAGTCGGCGATCAGGTGCGCGGGACAGTTTTTGCGTGTTTGAGAACGCGAAAAGACATTGCGCGGGAGCTTTGAAGGCGGATCGGATGGCCGGCGCAATGTATTTTCGTTAAAAGTCGGGGATTCGATTAGGGCGTCGAGAGATTCGACCTTTTGATCGGATTGGTTCCACTTTGAGTAGAGGTCGAGACCTTCTTGGAGACCATTTAGACCGTTTTCACGATTTTTACCCCATAATATATAGTCGCCAATTGTATTTAATTCGGTGGGAGAGAGCTTCATGTCACTAGTAAGGTGATCTTGCACATATTTGGCGCGCTCGTCTCTCCATTCAAGTTTAAAGTCAAGTTGTATCATTTATATGCGCCAGGGTTTAGACTGGACTTCTCCTTTGTATCTATTCTAATTATATAAAAAATTGGGGAAAATTGCAAATTTTCATTTTAGGAAAATGGATTTTTGATTTCGTAAGGAAAATGTACCAGAGCCGTCGTTCTGGTGTGAACAATTTTTCTGAAATCCTAAAAGCACCGGCGGGGTTATCGTTTTTCGATAACGATATTTACTCCGAAAAAGCAGCTAAAAAAAATAAAAAAATTTTAAAAAAGTGATTGACAACTATTCTCGTCGGTGATATACTTGTGTCAACAAAAGCAAGGAGCAAACCGATGAAAACTTTCCACTTCTCGAACCTCGAACGTGTTTATAAGAACAACGGGCAGCATCTCGAGTATTGTCTGCGCGCGATGTTCGGGCAGCCTACCAAAGCTGACAACCGCAAGGGCGGAGCTGACCTCGTGATTGATGGTGTCGGCTATCAGGTCAAGGGCTTCAGAGCTACCCTTTGCCACGGCGCCAACCTGAGCGGTATCGAAACCGAATATGCTGAAGCGGACGGCTTCATCTTCGGAGACCTCGAAACCGAAACCGCCTACATCATGAGCAAGGCTGAGTTCATCCAGTTCGCTACGGCCTTCGCTGAAATCAGCAGAGAGAGCGGCAAGAACGGCGGGAGCGTCAAGATGAGACTGAACCGGAAAGTTGAAGAACAGAGAGCTTACCTTGCAAGGTAAGCTCCCACACCAAAAACAGCTAAAACATTAACGGAGGACAAAGAAATGACGAGAGAAGAACTGAAGAAGAAACTTGAAGACCTGCAGAACCGCGAGTTCTTCATCAATATGGCAGACCGCTTCACCGCTGCCGATTGGGAAGCTCTCGATCGGATCCACGCAGAAATGCGGCAGATCATCGCGGCTCTCAATGCAGCCTGAAAGCCGCTGCCGCGAAGAAAAAGATTAAAAGGGCTTGACAAACCGGAAGCTATATGCTATAATAGACTCATCAAGAGAAAGGAAAATAACATAATGAAAAGAGAAGCATTATTAAACGCAATGATTAGATTATATGGCTTTGAGCATGAGGCAGTTATTGAATTTGCAAGACTGATGGAGAATCCACAGATTAGTGATGAAGTGCTTGCCACCATCGTTCTTGTTCACGAAGAGTGTCCACTGGAAGAGGACTAACAGTCCTCTTCTCTTTAGAGACGGAGTTAGTCGCAACTAACTGGCATCGCCCGGGCGCCCGCTGCCGGGAAAGATTAAAAAGGACTTGACAAACAGACAACAGTGTGGTATAATGACATCATCAAGAGAAAGGAAGAATCAAAGATGTATATTGTAGATGTTGCCCTCTGTGGCGATGCAGACTCTGTTGTAACCCATACCGACCGCGTAAGCTTTTATTCCAAATGGGTCGCGCGCAAGTGGTCGCGCGAAGTTATCAAGTGCAAGGATGTTGCAAACGTGATGGTGATTGATAGTGAAACGGGCGAGATTGTGTTAGAACTGAACGAAGATGGTTCGGTTGAAATCGACTCAGAGGGGTGACCCTCTGAGTCGCCCGGGCGCCGAGTTAGCGGTTGCTAACTAAAAATTTTTTAAAAAACTATTGACAAAATTTTACTTTTATGTTATATTATAGTCAGAAAAAGAGAAAGGAATTCCGAAAATGAAAATCTGGTTTGACATGGACGGAACAATTGCAGACCTTTACGGCGTTGAAAACTGGTTGGAAAAATTAACCGCCAAAGATGCGACCCCTTACGCAACCGCCAAACCTATCCCGAATCTTTCGGTTTTCGCAAGATTTGTAAATAAATTACAGCGCAAGGGTTTTGAAATTTGTATCGTCAGCGCACTTGCCAAAAATACCGATACAGAATATGACGAAAAAGTAAAATCTGCAAAAATGAAATGGTTAAAAATTCACTTAAAAAGTGTGAAGTTCGATATCATAAAATTTGTTCCTTACTGGTTTTCCAAAAATGACGTAAACGAAGGAAACGATATTTTGTTTGACGATGAAACAAGACATCTTGAAAAATGGACTGGCAAAGCAATTCCCGCAAATCTGATGATGGAAAATCTCAAGAAATTAGCGTCTTGAGATTTTCCAAAATCCCGGGCGCGAACATGAAAAATTTTTTAAAAAGTACTTGACAAATTTTACAACTTATGTAATAATAAACTTAACAAAAGAAAGGAATTCCAAAAATGAATAGAAAAATGTGGAAAGAAATAATAAAAGAAACTTTCATTGGTTTTGTAAGAGTTATGGGAATTTTGATTGTATTTTTGATTGGAATTTATTTTCTTGCAAAATCTATCGAAAATGAAAAAACCATCACAAACGAAAAAAACACTTATCCAAAAACAATGAAAGTTGTGGATATTCAAGAAGATATCGTTACAGTTAAAGACGCAAACGGATTTATTTTCCAGTTTGAGGGCGCGGAAGATTGGATGATTGGAGATTTTTGTTCATGTATTATGGACTCAAAAGGAACAGATGAAATTCTTGATGATGAAATTATTGAAAAACGATATAGCGGATTTTTTGAGGAATCAAACTGATTCCTCTTTTTCTTTTTAAAAATTTTAAAAAAGTACTTGACAAATGCCCGGGCGCATGCTATACTATAATCACAGACAGGGAATGACGGCGGAAGGCGCGGGCGCAAACATCCAAGATGCAAAAAAATAATAATCCAAGATGCAAAAAATTTTTAAAAAGGGGTTGACTTTTTTTGAAAAACTGATATAATAAAATCATCAAGAGAAAGGACAATCGCCATGAGAAAAGAAACTTTCAAAAAAAACATCTCTTATATTTTTGACCCGAACAGAAAGAATGCCCATTATTCCCTTAACGGCGAAACATTTTTCAATCATGGCGATTTATGTGAGATTCTTGCCAAGTCAGTTCTCGGTTACGAACCGAAAAAAGACGCGAACACTCGCCACGATAAAGGGCATGATATTCCCGAACTGAACGCAAGCGTGAAATCTTATAAGTGCGGACTTTCCGACCGAAAAGATTTAAGAGTTGACAAATGGTATTTCTTCAATAAGTTTTTCGCCGATGAATTACCAAACACAACTTATATTTGGGTTTATGAGTACGGCGATTTTGTTGACCTTTGGTTTATGGATATGAATGAATTTAAAACGTTCGTTCTTAAGTGCGGCAGTTGGGATGATGGAGCGCACGAAAAGAAATGGCGTTTTACGAAAAGCAATAACACAATCAACAAATATTTGGAAAACTCTCTCGCAGGATGAGAGAGTTTTCCCCGGGACAAGCAAAAAAAATTTTTAAAAAGTACTTGACAAACCCGAAAATCTGTGTTATACTTAACTCACAGAAAGGGAAGGACAACCCACCAAACCCACGGGTCATGATGCCACTCGCGCAAGGCAACCGTAAAGACGGAAGACACAAGTTGTCAATGTAAGACCAATCCCGTGTAACAAATCAGTGGGCAGAGCCGACAAGGGGAATGAAAAATCGGCAGAACGCGACCTCCCCTCCCTCCCGTGGACAACTCCACGGGAGTTTTGATTTTCCGTCGCTGCCCGGGCAAAAAATTTTTAAAAACCTATTGACAAATCCGGAAATCTATGCTATACTTTAGTCATCAAAAGAAAGGAAGATATAAATCATGAAGACCGTTAAGGAACTCACCGCCGAACTGAACGAAGCAAGAGCAATCAACAAAGAAATTTTCAATACTTATTATAAAATGGAAGGCAAATATGCCACCAAAGTAGTTTATACCGATTGCGCGATGCATGACCGCGGATATGATTTCGAATATGCAACTCCCGAAGACAAAGAAAAAGAAAAAGCCGAACGGGAAGCAATCCTTAAAAATCTGATTGACGAAACCGCAATCGAAAAAGAAATTGTCGAACTAAAAAATAAAACGTTCTATGAAAAACATGGCATGACAAGAGAAGAATATAATACACGTCACGCCATTCAGCAATACAAAAAAGAGATTGCAGAACTTGAAAAACAAATTGCTTCCCTTGAAGAGTGGCTTGCAGAATTAAAAAACAAAAAAGTTTAAAAAACCTATTGACAAACCGGGCAAAGTCTGCTATAATAGACTTATCAAAAGAAAGGGAGACACAAAATGACTTACATCACTTCGAACGAAACCCACAACTTCTTTTTACAGAAGGTCGGCAAAAAATGGTACGCAATCGCGGTCACCAAAGAGACCGAAGAGCGCACATTGGCAAGTTTTAGCGCCAAGAAAGTTGCCTTAAACGCAATTGAATCGTGGAAAGGGTGGATGTAAATCCACCCTTTAAACTTGCCATCGTGCCCGGGCAATATTGGCGCGACCCTTTCCACCACTAACATTTTACCATACCGAAGGGAACTTGTCAAGTACTTTTTCGAAAAAAAATTTTTTTTATTTTTTCAATTTTACTATTGACAAACTTAACTTTCCATGGTATACTATCGTTAGAAAAAAGAAAGGAACACCGCAATGAACACCACGATTTTCAAGTCCTTAATCGACAACTACAACGCACTTTCCTACACGCACGAATATATGTTCGGTTATGCCGATAACGGCACTATCTATTGCGCAATCGGTACGGCGAATGATCTCCCCTATATCTGCACACTGGATAGCGCAAGTCGTGGCGCAGGCTTTGCACTTCGCTACAAACCCAACAAGGCACAGAAAGCCTATATGCGAGTGCTTCCGACTTTTGCCCTTTGCTCAAAAGAATATTTCGACACTTGCGTCGCAAATAGCAAGTACAACGCAGGCGAGATTTTCGAAAAACTGGTCACCGAATGGTACGGGCAGACTTGGACAAAAGACAATGTTCCCTTTACAGAAGACGGCGACTTGACCGTCGACGGCGTTGCCTATCAAATCAAATACGAAAAGGCAACTTTCATCAACGAAAAAACTTTGGCGAGGATGCGGAACAAATAACCCGCGTCCCGTCAAATAACTTTAGAAGGCACGGCGATGCCCGGGCGCCCTCGAAAAAAATTTTTAAAAACACTTGACATTTAAATGCGTTTGTGATATACTATATATTGTCAAGGGGAAATGAGAACGGCGAGCGAAAGAGAGCCACTCCTTGAGGGTTAATGGTCGGTGTAAAATAATCCGAAAAAAGTTTTCAAAACCCCTTGACAAACCCTTCGGGGTATGATATACTATAGTTGTCAAGGGGAGAGACACTCAAGTTCAGCAGACAGAGACCAAAGTCGACAAGGGAAAACAGAAAGCAAAGAACTTGAAAGACTCATTAAAGAATTTCAAAAAAATGAAATTGCCCCTTGACAAACTTCAGAAAGTGTGCTATACTTAAACCACAAAAGAGAAGGAAAACTTAAAACCCGCGGGGTGACTTGGTCACTCTCCGCAGACCCGCAGTAGACACAAAGTCAAAGGTCACAAGTCGACCACGTTAGACGGGCACCCGCGTTATAAATCAGTAGACCAAAGATGCCGAGGATGGCACAGTCCGCCAAGTTGGCCGACCGCCTCGGATGGACGGAGCAGAGCCATTCAAAACGACTCCACGATAGTACTGTCGTGGGGTCGCGCCCGGGCCAAAAATTTTTCATATTTTGCTTGACAAAATTATAAAATTGTGATATAGTATATATAGAAAAGAAAGAGGTAACAAATATGAAACGCTTTTTTAATCTATCTGATACTTATCATTTTGAATGGAACGATATTCGCGCGCTTTGTACACTGGCAAATGTGTTGGGCATTATCTGTTTTGGTATGGTCGCTTGTTATTTGGGGCTTGCTATCGCGGCGTTTGGCTTTATCAAAGACCTTTCAAATAAAAATCGACATATCAACGAAATGCTAATGCACCTTGCAACCATTACATTAAATGTATATCTTCTTGCACAGTTTTATTGAGAGGAGCAAAAAATGTTTTACTTAATAATGAACCATCTTTCGACAAATGCCGCAGGCGGACCGCAAACTTTAGGCTTAATTTGTGACATATTGTTAGTTGGTATTGTCGCAGGTCTAATTCTTTCCCATAAAAAACACTAAGCGCCCGGGCAAAATTTTTTTGAAAAAACACTTGACAAATTTATCTTAATGTGATATAGTATATATAGAAAAAGAAAGGACATTCCAATATGACTACAATCTTCTTCGATATGGACGGCACAATTGCAGACTTCTACGGAGTAGAAAACTGGCTTGATTATCTCCGCGCTTTCGATACTTATCCGTATGAAAACGCGCGCCCGCTCCTCAACCTGCAGGTACTGGCTCGTCGGCTGAACCGCTTAACGCAGAACGGCTATGCTGTAGAAATAATTTCTTGGACGGCTAAGAACTCGACCACCGAATATGATGAAGCAGTCGCCGCCGCCAAAATTAAATGGCTCCGCACTCATCTCAAAAGCGTAAAATTTGAGAAAATTAACATCGTAGCATACGGAACCTTAAAAGACTTGTTCAGACATTCCGAAAATGACATTCTCTTCGATGATGAAGAAAAAAATCGTAATGATTGGCAAGGCATCGCGCATAATGTAGATGACATTCTCGAAATCTTAAGGGGGTTGAAATGAGCAAGAAAAAATCAAACAACAAAACCGACCGCGGTCCCACCTTTGTTGGACTTTCCCCAATTTATGAAAAAACCAAACACGAATGCATCGAAAGCAAATATAAAAAACATAAAGGGCGCCAACTCGACGAGTAGGGCGCTTTTTCGTGCCCGGGCGCGGTTAGCCGCGCCTAACTAAACTTTTTTAAATTTTTTAAAAAAGTACTTGACATTTTCGGGGTCTTGTGATATACTATGTATTGTCAAGGGGAGAGAGAAGAAGATAGAATCCTCGCAAGACTATCGGTGGGCTAATACCCCACGTGGTGTAAGAAGCGATAATAGCACACCCAAACCCCTTGACAACTTCAAGAGAATGTGCTATAATAAAGGTACAAAAAGTCAAGAGCGTGCGAGAAAAAAGAAGCACTTAAAAAAATAAAAAAGTTTCAAAAAACTCTTGACAAACTCAAAAAAGTGTGCTATAATAAAGGCACAAAAGAGAGATAAACTCTCAAGCAAAAAAACTTAAGGGTCGCAACCTAATAGCGAGAAAGAGGTACTAAATGACTACTCGTGAATTCCTTAACACTGTTATCGAAGCTAACCTTTCCGAAGAAATGACGAATCAGGCGAAGGAAATGGTCGCCGCGCTCGATAGGCGCAACGCGAAGCGCGCCGCTACTCCGTCCAAGACAGCGGTTGCGAATGAGCCGATTAAGGCTGAAATCGTAGGTATTCTGACCGCTGAGCCGAAGACCGCCGCTGAGGTCGGTGCCACGCTCAACTTAACCACGATGAAAGCGTCTGCTCTGCTTCAGCAGCTCGCGGCAAGCGGCAAGGTCGCAGTCCACGATGTAAAGGTCAAGGGCAAGGGCAAGTGCAAGGGTTACACGGTTATCACGCAGTAACCAAACGAGGGGAGCAAGGCTCCCCTCTTTTTAATCGCGCGAGTTAGCACTGGCTAACTCGCCCGGGCGCGGACAAAATAAAATTTGAAATTTTTATAATTTTTTTATATAATATATTTAGAAAAAATAAAAAAGTTTTGAAAAAAGACTTGACAAATCCCAATATCTATGATATAATCTACTTGTAAAAAGAAAGGAGCAAACAATATGGCAACTTCCAAAAAATCTCTGAACGAAAAACTCCGTTATCGTTATCTGAACCTTATTAGTGACTATCTTCATTCACAGGACGAAGAGGTTCTTGTAACTGGTTCGAATGAAATCTGTATCCCTTGTCTTGATGAAGAGGGAAACGATGAATTTCTTGTGATTACGTTCAAAGTTCCCACTGGTTCGCGCGATGGTGACGCATACGATGGTTATGCACTCGCCGAAGAGTACGAAATGAAGTGCAAGGAAAAAATGGAAAAAGCAAAAGAATCCGCAAAGAAGAAAGCGGAGAAAATCGAACACGACAAAGCGGTGCGCGAAGCACGCGCGAAAGCAAAAGCCGAGCGTAAGACAAAAGAAGAGGGGTGACCCTCTTCTTTTTGCCCGGTCAAAAAATTTTAAAAACCTCTTGACAAATTAGAAAAAATTTGATAAAATAATAGTGTAAAAAATAGAAAGGACTTGATATAATGACAATTTATGTAGGTGTGGTATTAAACGATTATGCCGATGTTGTATGTGTAGGTTTAGATCGAGAAAAGACACAAAAAATACTTGATACTTTTCCGCAGTCTAACAAGTGGATCGATGAGTATGAGTGCGGATTACACGAAGCATTTGAAATTTTTTAAACTGAAAAATTTTTAAAAACCTCTTGACAATTTTTAAGTCTTATGATATAATAAATTTACAAAAAAGAAGGGGAAACAAAAAAATGACTGACCTTAGCAAAGCGATTTATGTAGTTTATTTAGTCAACTCCGATTCTAACGATCTTGAGGATATTGCAGTATTCACTGAACATGAAGCCGCGAAACGGTATGTGGCGGCACAATTCGATGCCGACGATTATAGGATTTGGCCGCAATATTTAATTGATACAAAAAGAAAGGAGATAAAAAATGACTAAAAAAGAAATTATTCTTGATAAATATTTAAAAAATACTATTAAAAATTGTTCAATTTGTAATAAATGTAGTTTGTTACATAATAATTTTGATAACGTTCCTTACTGTTTCTTTGCGTTCGATTGTATTCAAAATAATTTTCAACATTTTCATACGACCGAAGAAAAAATGTAGAATTAAAATATAAATAGACATCCACTGCCCGGGCATTTTTTGAAAAACTACTTGACAAATAAAAAAAGATATGGTATAATAGATCCATCAAAAGAAAGGCGATTTCCGAAAATGAAAAAAACAAAAAAAGAAGAACGAAAGAAACTCGCAGAGAAGAGAATTGAAATTATTAAAAGGTTTGCTTCCGAAATGGGTTACACAACTTGGGAGGAAGATTATATTACGACTATTTGGGGAAAAGGTCGCTTTGAAAGTGGTCGTCCAGCGCATATAATTGAATTAAGCGAAACTGCCGATGTTGAAGGTAATCCATATTCGTGGGCGTGGTATACTGACACTTGGGAAGAAATGTAACCAAATGTTGGCGCCCGGACATTTTTTTAAAAAAACTACTTGACAAATAAAAAAGAGTGTGCTATAATTAAATCATCAAAAGAAAGGAAATACTGAAAATGAACATTAAATTAGAAACTGCTATGAAAATGATGGACATTGTTGCTTACACTCTTTGTCGTACTGTTTGTCAGAGTGAAATTTTTCAAGCTATGTCTAGTAAAGAATTAACTGAATACGTAAATAGCACTTCAAGAGAAATTTTTGTTGCTTTTTGCGATGAAGAAGGAATTGATGAGGTAGAAGAGAAGTAATCCTCTTCTGCCCGGGCGCATCGGAAAAAATAACAAAAAGAAACTGTTGACAAATACACTCCAAAGATGTATAATAAATATATCAAAAGAAAGGAAAAAACAAAAATGTACGTTTTACTTGGATATGATAACCTTTGGGGAGACACTTTACAAACTTTTATGAGAGTTTTTTCTACTTCTGAAAAAGCACAAAATGTTATAGACCAAGATTATTGGATTGATGATTGTGGTAAAAAAAATTCTAACCACGAAGAATATGAAATTCATTTTGTAGTAATTGATGAAGAATATGCAAATTAAGACTTGACAAATAAAACAAGATATGTTATAATAAGTTTATCAAAAGAAGGGAAAAACAAATATGACATTTATTAAAGATTATGAAATCACGGAAGAAATCCACGGAAGTGAAACTTTTGAAGTCATTATTATATATCATTATGACGGAAGAATACAGAAGTTTTATTTAATGCACGAATAAAGAAAGGCGAAACACAATGGAAACTTATGATGATATCCAACTTTGGGACGATTGGTATTTAGAATATATGTATAAAAAGATTGTCGCAGAAATCGAGCGCAGAAAGGAAACCAAAAATGAAATACGTAGTAGATTTTGAAGGTTGGATTGTTGTTGAAGCAAAAAATCGTGATGAAGCGCAGGATATTTTTTATGAATGGGCAGGCGACATTCAAGATGATACATCTATAAGATGGAAGAACATTTTACAGTACCCCGCTTTTAAATGTGAAGGCGTCGAAGAGGAGTAATCCTCTTCTTCTGCCCGGGCGCAAATCGGAAAAAATGATAAAAAATTTTTCTTGACTTTTTTCGTGTCTTGTGATATACTTAATCTATCAAATGAAGGGAGCGTCCTAAAAATGAATTTTTTGGTACTTGACACTGAGGCGACCAACGGTCTTGAAGAGCCGCTTGCATATGATATTGGGTGGGCGGTTATTGATGAAGATGGCGAAGTCTTAAAAACGGAAAGCTACGCTGTTGCTGAAATTTTTCTTGACAAAGAGCTGATGGAGCAGGCGTATTTTGCTGAGAAGATTCCGCAGTACTGGGACGAAATCAAAAACGGCGACCGCAAGCTCGCGCGCATGAGCACGATTTATCGCTCTCTTAAAGCTGATTGTGAAGCCTATGGGGTCACAGAAATTTACGCTCACAACGCAAGATTTGATGACTTAAGCCTCAAGCTTACGCAGCGTTTCATCAGCGGTTCAAAATATCGGTACTTTCTGCCGTATGGCTCGAAAATCTGCGACACGTTAAAAATGGCAAGAAAAGCTTTCGGCAACGATTCCGAATACCGCGATTTTTGCGACACAAACAATTATAAAACGCCGAGAGGTCAGTACAAAATGACTGCAGAAGTCCTCTATCGGTTTATCAGCGGTCAAAACGATTTTGAAGAAGTTCACAAAGGTCTTGATGATGTGCTGATTGAAAAAGAAATTTTAATCGAGTGTAGACGGCGCGGTGTAGTTGATGGGGCACTCTATGAGTGACCCCACCGCCCGGGCAAAGTTAGTCTATGCTAACTTAAAAAATTTTTAAAAAGCACTTGACTTTTCTCGGCTTTTGTGGTATTATATATAGTGTCGAGGGGAGATAGACCGAAACCTTCTGCGGAAGAGTTTCAAAGGTGGGTATACAAGGGCTTCCCAAACACTCAAAATAATAATTGTACAATAAAATTTGAGAAACCCCTTGACAATCCTCTTAAAATGTGCTATAATAAAGCTACCAAAAGAAAGGAAGGTATATAGAATGGCTACTTCTCGTAAATCTCTTCGTGACTCTCTCCGCACCGCTTATCTTGAGCGCATTATCGAACTCTTTCGCGTAAATGGCGAGGAGGTCCTGCGGACTGGCTCTAATGAAATCGCCTTCCCCTGCGTGGATACCGAAGGCAACGACGAATTCATCGTCGTTACTGTCAAGGTGCCGACTGGCGAGCGTGGCGGCGAACCCTATGACGGCTATGGCGAAGCCGAAGCCTACGCTATGAAAGTAGCGGAAAAGGAAGAAAAGGCGAAGGAAGCCGCCGCCAAGAAAGCCGCCAAGATTGCCAAGGACGAGGCTGACCGCAAGGCGAGAGCCGAAGCCAAGGCAAGGGCTAAGGCGGAAAAGGGAGAGTGAAAACTCTCCTGCAGTTGAAAGGGGTGCAAACCCCTTTCTTTTTTTATGTCGAGTTAGCATGTGCTAACTTGCCCGGGCAATCGACCCGGGCGCGCATCCATAACCTTTCATTATAACATAATTTTCTTTTTTTGTCAAGTCTCATTTTTAAAATTTTTTGTCTTCAACTCCCGCGGCCGCAGAGTCTTCAGTGTACAGACCTTAATTACCCGGGCGTCAAATTTTTCCAGATGTCAAATTTCTAGGCAGCTGCGAAATCAAATTTTCATAGCAGCTGCAGCTGGGAGCTGCAAAAATCAAATTTTTACTGAGCTGCGATTGCGCCCGGCTGTCAAATTTTAAAAATTTTTTATTTTTAAGCTGGAAAAAAGTTGAAAATTTTTTTAATTTATATTATAATAAAAGGGGAAATATAAATATAAATATATTTTATATCACAATTTTCTGCAAATTTCAAATTTTCAGCGCGCATTAAAAAAGAAGGAGCTTTTCAGCTCCTTCTTTGTGCATTGAGTAGAAGTTATGCGCGCACATAACCTCTCTGGGTACCCTTACCCTTAATCTTGACGTCAACCTTGTTGACCTGGCCAGCTTCGACGAGCGCCTTCATAAGGGACGGAACAGACTGCGGCTTAAGCTCAAGACCTGCCTCTTCGATAAGCATCGTCGCCGTCTTCGGCTCATCGGTGACAACGGCATAGAGCGCCTGACGCAGAGGCTCCTTCTCCGCCTGCTTCACGGCCGACTTCTCAGCCATCTTGGCGCGCCGCACTTCGTTGGTGTGGTTTAACTTGTCGATCTCAGCCTTGGCATACTCGACCAGCTCTTCGTTCTCGGTTGCGATAACAGCGTTCAGAAATTCACGGTAGTTAGAATACATTGTTTTTTGTCCTTTCGTTTTATAATTTTTTTTATTTTATTTTTCATGAGAGTTAATTGGGTTTTTTCAATTCCCTCTCTCATTTTCTATATATAGTATATCAGATTTTTCTGATTTTTTCAAATTTTCAGTCGTTTTCTTTTTCTTCTGAGCGGTTCGGGTCACATTCGAAAGCGATAAAAAGTTCACCACCTGCCGCATAGTCGGCGCTAAACCACGCATGCGTCTCTAAAATTTCAAGATAAGTCTGAAGCGAACTGATCGCCATCTCATTTTTTTCGATTAAATTCCTAGATTCTTCAATTGACTGCTGATAGTCCGAATATTTATCTATCAGTTCATCAGCTGCAAGGCTGGCGCCTTGTAAGAATTTGAGTGCGCGCCTATCAAAAGTAAGCTGCTTACGATAGGATTTAATTTCATCCTGCAAACCGTCAATCGCTTCGATTAAGTCGTCAGTTTCAAGGCGCCGGAAGGATTCCCATTTAAGACGATCCTGGAGCTGCTGGAAGATAGGAGTAGAACGACTCCAAGATTCCAATTCGATATACGGACCGCCGCTGCGTGAACGAATATAGAAGGTAATGTAAGCTGACATAGTGTGTCTCCCTATTATAAGCCGGCTTCGAAGCCGTTTTCAAATCTCTCTTTCATTTTCTATATATATTATAATATATATTTAATATTTTTTCAAATTTTTTCTCGAAATTTTTTCCGATTTTTTGGAAAATTCCACGATTTTTCCAAGCGACGAAAAATTTTCAAAAATTTTTTTCCGAAAAATTTGACTTTCTGGTAAGTTGCGGCCAGGTACTCACCTTATGTATACCAAAATTCAAAGATCGATTTGTCACCCGACAAACCGTTCCCCATTTTTCACGTACCCGTAATTATAAGCCGGCTTCGACGCTTTTTGGACACGTTCTGCTTTGAGGGTCTCCGGGAACTATTCCGGCCCACCGCCCCTTCGCACGCGCCTTCGGCGCTAAGCTCGGGTCGTCGTTCCGTGATAGGTTCCCTCTGACAAACGGGGGGCATAGGTCGGGGTCGGGTACACTCTGGCGGGG
>OCVV011295660.1_pt1 | contig 23244 bp, 22 predicted proteins | sample 1539721 | NCBI WGS metagenome assembly OCVV01 (sample SAMN02144230, study PRJEB22623) | gut metagenome | biome: sheep rumen | host: Ovis aries | place: New Zealand
TGAATAATATAAATGTAGCGCCGTATACGAGACCCGTACGTACGGTGCAATGGGAGGGGCAAAGATTATTTTCTTTCCTCTACCCTATTATAAATTGATTATTAAATATAATAATTATTTGAATAAGATTCAATTTCTTTTTCAATTAGTTTTTCAAGCGTTATGTTTTCTAAAAAGTCTGAAATTAAATTATCCATTTTATCTAAAACATTATCGATAGCCAAATCAGATGTTTCATATTTTGATAAGCTTGATTCAGTGACATAAATTATATCTTTTAAAGAAATTTCATTTGGTGATTTACTTAATTTGTATCCACCCTGATTTCCTCTTACAACAAGAAGTAGACCTGTATTTCTATAAAGTGGAATAATCTGTTCTAGAAATTTTCTTGATATATCTTTTCTAGCGGATATGTCAATTAATGTCGAATAGCCTTCATTATAATGTTCTCCTAGATCAATGAACAATTTGATAGCTGTAATACTTTTTGATGATAACTTCATTTTAATACTCCTAAAAAACTTTTTTTAAAATAGTTGACATTATTATACAACAGTGATAAAATAATGTCAATCCTACTAAAACGATAGGAAAAGTAAGAAAAGGAGAAAACAAGATGATTTATAATAAAATTATTGATACAATTGGCAATACACCACTTGTAAGATTAAGTAGAATTGAAGAACAATTTGGTTTGAAAGCGAAGTTAGTTGCTAAGGTTGAATCATTCAACCCAGCTGGTAGTGTTAAAGATAGAATTGCAAAGGCAATGGTAGAAGATGCAATAAAGAAAGGTCTAATTAATAAAGATACAGTACTTGTAGAACCAACAAGTGGTAATACTGGTATTGGTTTAAGTATGGTTGCTGCTTCCCTTGGCTTAAGAATTATTCTTACAATGCCTGAGACTATGAGCGTTGAAAGAAGAAATCTATTAAAGGCATATGGTGCAGAGCTTGTATTAACTGAAGGTGCAAAAGGTATGAAGGGTGCAATTGCAAAAGCAGAAGAGTTAGCAAAAGAAATTCCAAATGCGTTTATTCCATCACAATTTACAAATATGGCTAACCCTAATATGCATTATTTAACAACTGGCCCAGAAATTTTTAAAGATAGTAATGGAGAAGTTGACTATTTTGTTGCTGGTGTTGGTACTGGTGGAACTATATCTGGAACTGGTAAATATTTAAAGGAAAAGAAGGCTGGTTTAAAGGTAGTAGCAGTTGAACCAGAAACATCACCTGTATTATCAAAAGGTACACCTGGCCCTCATAAGATTCAAGGTATTGGTGCTGGCTTTGTTCCTGATACACTTGATACTAAGATTTATGATGAAATTATTACAATATCTAATGAAGAAGCATTTGAAAAGGGTAGATTATCAGCTCAAACTGAAGGTATTTTAATTGGTATATCTAGTGGTGCTGCCCTAGCTGCCGCAATCAAATTGGCTCAAAGAAAAGAAAATGAAGGTAAGATGATTGTTGTATTATTCCCAGATACTGGTGAGAGATATTTATCAACTGCAATGTTTGCTTAATATTCTATTTATGCTATAATATCCTATGCGGAGGAATTAGTATGGGATTATTTAAAAAAGAAGATTTAATAACTTATAAGCTAGAAATAAATGGAATGAGATGTAGCATGTGTGAAAGCCATGTTAATGATGTTGTAAGAAAAAATTTCGATGTTAAAAGTGTTAAATCAAGTCATTCGAAGAATGAAACTATTATTAAAACAAAAGAAGAATTAGATTTAGATAAGCTAAAAGAAGTAATTGCTTCAACAGGTTATGAACTTGTAAATGTAAATAAATTATAATAATAAAGGCATTCCTTGATATCAAAGAATGCCTTTATTTTGTTTATATGGTTATTAAGCAGCTGTTTTTCCTACTTTAACTAGATAATCACCAATTACTTTATTTAATCTAGTTTCAATAATTTTATTTAAATTATGGTATGTTTTAATATCATCAATGTTCACATCGACATTTTCTTTTTTAGCGTATTCTGATACAGCACCCCAAATAATAATATCTAGCTTTTGTGAAAAATCCTTTACTGCAAACTCTAAATCCTCTTTTTTACCATTTAAAACATCATCAAAACTTTGAGGATTATCTTTTACTTTTTCATCAATAATCATGTACATCTACCTCCTTATGCGCGTATTATAACAAGGTGGATGGGACAAACATGGGACAAGAAAAAAATATCTCCAAAACATTACGTAATGGAGATATTTTAATATAGAAAGAGGATTAGATTAGAAATTTTTTCAATTTTATTGGTTTTCTACAGGCTTTTCTACGCTTTCTTTAGCTTCGTCTATAGAAGCATATTTAACTTCGTTGTATTCTTTTTCATTAAAGTATTCTAAGTTCTTGTCATTTACTTTAGAGAATAAATGAAGGTTATTACCTGTAAATTCAAGCTTTATATTTTTACCTACATAGTCTGTATAACCACCAAGTGTTGGGATGATAGCAATAACATCTTTACCTTTTACATCCATATGTAAGTGAATTTGTGCACCCATAAGCTCAGATACTTCAACAGTACCTTCGATACCTACTCTACCAATAGTCATATGATCTGGTCTAACACCAAGAACAATTGATTGTGGTTCGATATTGTTTTCTTTTAAACGTTGTTGTTTAGCATCAGATAAAACTACCTTATAGTCATCGATTGCAACAACATATTTATCATTTTCAAGAAGAAGCTCAGCTTCGAAATAGTTCATTTGAGGAGTACCAATGAATCCAGAAACAAATTTATTTCTTGGATGGTCAAATACTTCTTGTGGTGTGCCAATTTGTTGAATAAAGCCATCACGCATTACAACAATACGATCACCAAGTGTCATAGCTTCAACTTGGTCATGTGTTACATAAATAAATGTTGTATTGATTCTTTTTCTTAATTTGATAATTTCAGCACGCATTTGGTTACGTAATTTAGCATCCAAGTTAGATAATGGTTCATCCATTAAAAGAACCTTTGGATTTCTAACAATTGCACGACCGATTGCTACACGTTGACGTTGACCACCAGATAAGCTCTTTGGTTTTCTTTCTAAATAGTCTGTAATATTTAAGATTTCTGCAGCTTCTCTAACCTTTTTATCAATCTCTTCTTTAGGAGTGTGCTTAATCTTTAATGAATAAGCCATATTTTGATATACAGTCATATGAGGATATAATGCATAGTTTTGGAAAACCATTGCTATATCTCTATCTTTTGGTTCAATTGAGTTAACAATTTTACCATCGATATATAACTCTCCCTCAGTAATTTCCTCAAGACCTGCAATCATACGAAGAGTAGTAGATTTACCACAGCCAGATGGACCAACTAATACGATGAATTCACCATCTTTAATTTCTAGATTGAAGTTTTGAACAGCTACAACACCTTTATCAGTGATTTGAAGGCTTGTCTTTTTATGTTCAACAGGTTCAACCTTTTTTCTTAATATTCTATCTATTAATTTCTTTTTATTCTTTTTTTCGACATAAGGATAAATCTTGATTATATCCTTTAAAATAACTTCTGCCATATTATATACCCTTTCTTTTAACCTTTAACTGAACCACTTGTTACACCCTTAATGATAGATTTTGATAAGAAGAAGTAAACTATCATTACTGGGAATACTGAGATGAAAATTGCTGCATAAAGCATACCATTATCCATTCTTGCGAAATCGGCACTTCTTAATAGTGATAACATTGTTGGAAGTGTCTTTTTATTTGTATCATCAATTAATAATGTTGGTATATATAGATTGTTCCATGAAGCAACAAATGAGAAAATTAGTTGTACTGCAAGTGCAGGCTTCATAATTGGAAGAACAATTCTATTAAATGTCATAAATTCATTTGAACCATCCATTCTTGATGCTTCAACAAGCTCAAGAGGTAATGTAGCTCTTAAATGTTGAATCATGTAGAAGAATGTAGCTGGAGCAGCAATACCAGGAATGATTAAAATCCAGTATTGGTTTCTCCATCCCATTTGGTCACACATTTGTACGAAACCAACTGATGCAACCTGTGATGGAATCATCATAATTGCTAAAATAAATGTTTCAGCAGCTCTTTTTAATTTAAAATTATATGCATAAATACCATAAGCACAAAGTGCTGAGAAGTATGTAGTTACTATTGCAGATAAAGATGCAATAATTAATGAGTTAAGCATACCTCTTGGAACATTAGCTAAACTTGTCTTTTTAAATAATGATCCTATATTCTCAAAAAAATGAGTTGATGGTATGAATGAGAAACCGGCTTGTAATTCTTGATGTGATCTTGTTGCATTTACAAATAGTAAATAGAAGAAGAATAAACACATAATTGTAAGAAAGATCATGAAAGTATATACTAATGTTCTTTCGATTGTAAGTTTTATCTTTGCTTTTCTATTGGCTCTTTCACCAAATACATCTTCATTTTTAATGCTGTTTTCCATATTTACCCTCCTTACTCAGTCTTTCTTGAAATTGACTTAAATACTATTATACTGAATATACCAGTAACTATGAATAATATAACGGCTATTGCACCTGCCAAACCATAATTTTTAGGACCAGATAATTGGCTATTTAAGTACATAACAATTGTTCTAGAAGTATAACTTGGAGAACCTTCTCCTTTTGTCAATACTTGAGGAACATCATACATTTGCAAGCCACCAATCATTGATGTTATTAAAACGTATACTAAAATTGGCTTTAATAGAGGTAATGTGATATCGAAGAAAACTCTATTAGAAGAGGCACCATCCATACGTGCTGATTCAAATAAGCTTTCATCAATTCCCATGATACCAGCCATTAATAAGATTGTTGTATTACCAAACCACATTAAGAAGTTCATAAATGCTACTAAACCTCTTGTTGACCAAGTATAAGTTGAAACTAAATCTACAGGTTTTTCAATCCAACCCCATGCCAATAACATCTTATTGATTGCACCAGCTTGATTAAATAAAGCAAAGAACAAGAATGCAAAAGCTGTTGCCATGATTAGGTTAGGCATATAGAATACTGATTTGAAGAAGCCTGTGAATTTTAAATTTAGCCTAGTACTTGTAAAGAATAAAGCTAGTAATAATGAGAAAGCCAATTGGACTACAGCTCCCATTACCCACATAATTATAGTGTTCCATAAGCATTGTAGAATCATTATGTTTCCATTATCATCAGGTGTAAATAGTTTTACATAGTTTTGAAATCCATATGGATTAGGTCCTACAGGAGTAGTACCAACATAATAATATTCAGTAAAACTATATATTATTGTTGTGATTTGAGGATATAAAGTGAAAATCAAGTAAACTATAAAGAAAGGTAATATAAATATGTAACCCCATTTAGCATAGCTTACGGATTTTTTCTTAGAAATTTTAGGCATTGTTTCTACAGATTTTTCCATAAAATTCGCTCTCCTTTTTTTTAATATTATACGCAAAATGTGGCGGGCAATTTCCCGCCACATCTCCGTAATCGAATATAGTTTAAATATTTAATTAGTTAACTTTAACTTGACCATTAGTCTTTTCAGTTACGTAAGTCTTGAAGTTGTTTAATGCAGCTTCTTTAGTTACAGAACCCTTTAGGTATTCTTGGAACTTGTTTTGTAGACCTTCATTGAAATATTGGTCATAAATTGTAATGTTTTCAAACTTAATATTCTTAGCGCCTTCTAAGTATAACTTAGTATCGTTTTGGTTATGTAAGAATGCATTACCACCTTTAGTTGCATCATAGTATGCAGAAACGCCTTCGTTAACTTTCTTGAAGTTTACAAATTGGCTTTCACCAAATGCTAGATTACGGCATACAGCTTCATCAGAAGTAAATGCTTTCATAGTCTTGCCAACTAATTCATCATCGTCGCCACCGTTTGCAGCTAACATCCATGTTCCACCCCAGAAGTAAGCGGCAGGTCCTTCAACTAGACCCCAGTCTCCATTACAGCCCTTTTCAGGATCTTGAGCATTGCCCATACAGAAGTTATAGTACCAAGCTGGTCCGAAGTAGCAGAATGCTCTACCAGTCTTGAACATTTCAGCTGTACATGCATCATCCCATACACCAGCAGTTAATGTGTATTCGTTCTTTACGAATGAATCAGCTTGATCCATCCATGCTTGGATTTGATCATCTATTTGTAATTTCTTAGTAGTTGGATCAACCCATGGTTTAGAAACGTTATTAGAGAATGCTCTATAAGTTTCAGCGAAAGAAGCAGTCATTAATTTGCCAGCTGCTTTCATTTGTGCAGCTACAGCATTGAATTTATCCCAAGTGTCGATTTTTGCTTGAACTTCTTCAGGCTCTTCAACACCTAATACTGCTTTAGCGATTGATCTACGATAGATAACGCCTGCTGGACAGCATTGGAAAGATACACCCTTTAAAACTTTTTGAGAATCAGATGCTGCATCAATTGTGTATTGATATTGATTTGCTAAATCATCAGCAGTGATTGCATTCTTTGTTAATTTTGTAACATCTTTTGTAACTGTACTATTAGTATATTTTAAGATGTAGTCAGCTTCTGCTAGGAATAAATCAACTTTTTCAGCTGGACCTGCAGATGCATTCTTTTCAAGTGCCTTATCTAGAGCTTCTTGATAAGCACCATTGTCAGATGGAACGATAGTAAATTTAACTTCCTTACCATCTAGATGGACAGTCTTTTCTAAATCGGCTGTCTTTTCATCTGATACATATTTGTAGAAAAATCCTTGGAACTCAGTGTTCCATGCATAGATGTGGAAAACATCTTTTGCTCCACAGCTTGCTAGAGTAACTGTAGCTAAACCTGCTGCAGCAGCTCCTAATGCTAAACCTAAAAATCTTTTTTTCATAATTCCTCCTAAATCTCCCTTTTTTGAAAAATTTTTTTGCCAAACTATTTGGCGTTAGGTTCTAATACTTAAACGTTTTCGAGTGAGAAAAATTTTTTACGACTATTTTCATTCAAAAAGAAGAAGTTTTATAAAGAAAGCGTTTTCTTCATAAGAAACAATCTTTTTGAACTCAATAATCGCCTCTCACTATCTACATAATACAACTATTTTGAAATGTTGTAAATACTTTTTTTAAAAAATCTTAAACGTTTACGAAAAACGCTACCATTTTTTATTATTTTAAATAGTTTTTTTCTTTTTCACAACTGTTCAATATATTATATAGCAGAAGAGAAGCAAAATATTATTCAACAAAATTCAAATTTATCAAACTTAATTCGAAATTCATAAAATTATTTTCGAAAATTTTAGAATTATAAATATTTTATCATTTCATCAAAAATATTTTTATAATGATCATCAATTAGACCAAAATCCATCTTTTTATAACTCCATAATGCCCTACCAATTCCATAATATTCGAAGGCATGATTAATATCTTTGATCCAATTTAGGGTGGAAGTTGTATCAGCTCTATCAATTACACCATATTCACCACAATATAATGACACACCATTTTTCTCAGAATATTCAACGCATTCTTTAAATAGATTGATGAAGAAGTTGTCATTCAATAATTTTAATGCATTATCCGCTTCTCCTAATGTACCATTTGAAATTGATGGAACTATTTTAGCAATTTCACGATATTTTTCTTCGTCAACTGGATATGGCATTTTAAAATCTAAAGGCATTTTATCTACCCAATAAGCACCCTGATGTGAAAATGCCATAGGCTCATAACAATGTACATTATATACAATGTTTTTATCATATGGTGCTGGAATTAGCTTAACTGCTGTAACTGCAGAATAACCAACACCTCCATATAATATTTTTACATCTGGAGCGTTTTTTCTAATTACTTTTATGCATCTTAATGCTAGCTTATTCCATGAATCACAGAATTTAAAATCTGTTACCTCATTAAGCATTTCAAACATCATCATATCTGAATATTTAGAATATCTTTTAGATAAATTATCCCAAATATCTAAAAATAATGATGTTAAATCTGGATTATCAAAAAATCCGCTTGAATACTCTAAATCATCAAATACATATCCTGGTGCTTTATGTAAATCTAATACAACATTTAAGCCGTATTTTTTACACCATTCGATACATAAATCAATGTATTTGTATCCAATTGGATTGTTACATTTTTTCTTTTCATCATAAATGTTTTCAAAATCAACTGGTAATCTTAAATGGTCACATCCAATATCTTTGATTCTTTTTATATCATTTTCTTTAATGAAAGAATCTAAATGTGATATTTCTAAAGAACCTTGTGATAACCATCCACCTAAATTAACCCCTTTTTGATAACCAACAAGCTTAATCATTTTCAACCTCCATTTTTAACTCAATTGATTCTTCATATTTTTTATATTTTAATAAAATGTCTTTTTTATCCTTTATAAAATCACTATTTATGCTGTTAGGTGCATACATACATTCTAAGCATACAGCATAATATGGTTTCATTTTTTTATTGTTATTCATAATATAATCACCTGGGTAATTACATGTATATAAAACAACTGCAGGATAAGAAGTTTTAATTTTTAAAACTCTTTTAGTTTCTAAATCCTTTAAAATAATTGGGTATTCCAAATCCTTTTCGATAAAATATGGGAAATCATAACCATTTGTATTTTTAATTATTTCTTTATCAAATAGATAATCTTTTATTTTATGCATTGGATTAAATGAATATATTCCTTTTGTAAAATATATTCCCTCAGGAAGTGATTTTTTAATCTTTTCCATCTTTTTAGAGTTAATAAATAATTCATGATCTAATATATCTTTTTTAGCATTACCACTTAGATTGAAGTAAGCATGATTAGATAAATTTAATAATGTATCCTCATCAGATATGCCTGTATAAGATATTAACAATTTATTTTCATCATTATATAGTTTATAACTAACCTTTAGCTCAAGGTTACCAGGATAACCAGATTCTAGATGCTTAGATTCATAATAAAAAATAACCTCATTATAGATTTCATTTTTTTTCTTTTTTATTGTGAATTCTTTAAAACTTAATCCATCATTACCACCATGTAATCCATTAGGATCATTTGAAGGTATTTTATAGATTTTTCCAGACAATTTGAATTCACCATTAGAAATTCTACCACCAGTACGACCAATTGTTTTACCTAAATAAGGGGTATTTTCTGGATAATCTTTTCTGTTTTTTGTTGTATATAAAATAGATTCTATTTTTCCGTCCTTATCAGGAGTTTTAATGTTGTAAATTGAAGCACCTACATTACATAAGGTAACTTCAGTATTTAATTTGTTTTTAAGTTTTACAAATTTAATCATAATTAATTCTCCTTTATTAATTTTTGATACCAATAATACGAATCTTTTTTAATTCTTTTGCCATCACGGTAATCAATATAAATAAGTCCAAAACGTTTTTTTAAGCCGTTATTCCATTCAAAATTATCAAATAGGCTCCACACAAAATAACCTTTTATATCAACTTCTTTAGAGGCACGACTAAGCTCTTGAAGATATCTACTTATATAATCTATTCTTTCAGGGTCATGAACATGTCCATCAAGTGATATTACATCATTGTTACAAAAGCCATTTTCACTTATAATAATTGGCTTTTTGTATCTTTGGTATAAGAATTTAGGGCCATAATACAAAGCTTTTGGGACAACCTGTAACCAGTTAAGATTACCTTCAGGATATCCTGGATAAAATGGAACTTTTATAAGCTTTCCATCTTTTAAATCATAATAATTTCCTGAATAATAATTTTGATATATATAATCTACAGGCTGAGAAATAAGTTTTAAATCTTCTTTAGTAATCTTAGGCAATACATCTTTAAATATTTCATAATATTTTGTAGGATAATCACCTAAAAATACAGGATCACTATAGATACTGACAGTGTTAGGAAATTCAAAATCATCATCTAATTCAAAATATTTTTTATAGCATAAATCAATTAATTCTTTATTATTTTCATCAACAGGAACTGGTGGACGTGAGCATGGAGCAAAGCCAACAGTTGAATTTTTAACATTTTGTCTAATTACTGATACGGCCTTTCCATGGCATTTTAATAAATTGTGGATGGCCTGTAGCATGTCTTTATCGTTATATAAAGTGCCTGGGGCATGAAAACATGCACGATGCCCTGCAAATAAGATGCATTGTGGCTCATTGATTGTTATATAATCATAGACTAAGCCATCTAAGGCTTTTGTTACAACATCAGTATAATATGCAAAATAATCTGATATTTCATCATTTAAAAAGCCTCCAAGCTTATCTAGCCATACTGGCATATCCCAGTGATATAAGGTAACAAATGGTCTGATATTATATTTTTTTAGCTCTTTGCATAAATTAATATAATAATCTAATCCCTTTTGATTAGGCTTATTATTTTCATCTATTACACGGCACCATGATATAGAAAAACGATAAGCACTAACACCTAAGTCAGCTAATGTCTTAACGTCTTCTTGATATTTTATATAGCTATCACATACTATATCACCGTTAGTATTATCATCAATTTTGCCTTCTATATTACAATATTCATCCCAAATTGATGGAACTCTACCATCAACCTTAGTTGATCCCTCTATTTGATATGAGGCAGTAGAAACGCCATATATGAAATTTTTATCAAACATTTTAATCACCTCATAAATAAGGACAATGGCTTCCCATTGTCCAATATATAACATTAGATACTAATGTCTTTGACAGTTTTACCTTCTTGTAAGAAGCCTTTAACGACAATTCTTTCAGCAAGAGAGGTCTTTGGATTTTCAATTATTTCAATTAATTTTCTAGCAGATTGTCTACCAATTTCAACAGAATCCTGAACGAAAGTAGTAACAATAGGCCTTAAAAGTCTAGATAATTTGATACCATCATATCCAACAATGCTGATATCATCAGGAACTTTTAAGCCATTTTTCTCTATTTCAGTGATGCCACCAAGTAAAGAGTAGTCATCAGGATAGATGATTACAGTAGGCTTTTCATCTAATGCTAATAATTCTCTAGTGACAGAACCACTTACCTTAGGCATATGGTATCTACCTTGCTTGATAAATGCTTCATTTACTGGTATGTTATGCTCTGCACATGCCTTATAGAAGCTAGATACACGAAGCTTAGTAACTGTTGTATCATCGCCTTTAATAAACGCAATTTTTTTGTGACCCATCTTTACAAGGTAATCAACAATATCCTTTTCACCTTGAATGTTATCTGAAACAACAGAAGAACGTCCATTAAATTCATAGTCGATAGTTACAGTTGGAATATCACTTTCAACTAATTTAACGACCTCAGGATCTTTAAAATCAACAGAAGCAATTATTACACCATCAACATTACGATATTTTGCATGTTCATAAAATGTTAGTTGGCTGTTTCTTAATCTATGAGAAATAAAAGTGATATCATAACCAAGACTTTCAGCCTCTTCCTTAATGGCATTTAAAATAGTAGAGAAGTATTCATGTTCTAAGCCCGAACTAGTTTCATCTACGAATAACACACCAATATTATAGCTTCTATTAGTTTTTAATAATCTTGCTGAAGCATTAGGTACGTAACCCATTTCTGAAGCAACCTTTCTAATTTCTTCAGCAGTTTTAGGATTTATATCAGAGCCACCATGTAATGCTTTACTGACAGAAGCAATAGAAACACCACATTTTTCAGCTATATCTTTTAGTTTAATCATAACATCATCTCATTTCGATTCTTAAACGTTTTCGTATTTTAATTATATGTAAGCGTTTTAAGAATGTCAAGCATTTTAATTATAATTACATTATAAAAAAATTTGCAAAAAAATACCTATTGATTTTGTAAAAAATCGTGTATATAATAAAGGCGACTTCTACTTAAACGTTTAAGAAAATCGAAATGAGGTAAAAATAATGAAATTTGGACATTTCGACGATCAAAACTACGAATACGTCATAACTGACTATAATACACCACTACCTTGGATTAACTATTACGGACAAGATGGTTTTTTTAGTTTGATGAGTAATACTTGTGGTGGTTATATGTTCTACAAGGATGCAAAGCTAAGAAGAATTACCAGATTTAGATATAATAATGTTCCTAGAGACTATGGCGGACGTTACTATTATATAAATGATAATGGTTGTGTATGGAATCCTGGTTTTCTCCCTACTAAAACGCCTTTAGATAGTTATAAATGTAGACATGGCCTTGGCTATAGTATTTTTGAAAGCGAAAAAAATAAATTAAAATGTGAATTGTTATGTTTTGTTCCACTTGGTGATGCTTGTGAAATAAATAAATTAAAGCTAACTAATGAGAGCAATGAAGTAAAAAATATTACATTGCATGGTGTAGTTGAGTGGTGCTTATGGAATGCTGTTGATGACCAAACTAATTTCCAAAGAAACTGGAGTATTGGTGAGGTTGAAATTGATAGTAAAACAATTTATCACAAGACTGAATATCGTGAAAGACGTGACCACTATGCTTTTTATCATACCAATATTGAGCATGATGGCTATGATTCTGATTTGGATACATTTATTGGTTTGTATAATTCTTGGGTTGATCCAGCTGCGGTAAAAGAAGGTAAATCTTTTAACTCAAAGGCATCTGGATGGTCTCCAATTGCTTCACATATGTTCAAATTTAGCTTGAAACCTGGTGAAAGTAAAACAATTATTTTCCAAACTGGTTATGTTGAAAACAAAGAAGATGAAAAGTTTGAATCACTTGATGTAATTAATAAAAAGAATGCTTATATTTTACAAAATAAATATGACACTGAAGAACAAGTTATATCAGCATTCAAATATTTAAAGGATAAGTGGGTGAGCCTACTTAGCACACTACATGTTAAGTCTGATAATGATAAGTTTGACCGCATGGTAAATATTTGGAATCAATATCAATGTATGGTTACATTTAATATGTCTAGATCTGCATCATATTATGAAAGTGGTACAGGTCGTGGTATGGGATTTAGAGATAGCTGTCAAGATTTACTAGGCTTCTTACATTTAATACCTGAAAAGAGTAGAGAACGTATCAAAGATATTGCTTCAATCCAATTTGAAGATGGCTCAACATATCATCAATATCAGCCACTTACTAAACGTGGTAATGCAGATATTGGTGGTGGATTTAATGATGACCCACTTTGGTTAGTTGCGGCTGTTAGCCAATATATAAAAGAAACTGGTGATTATTCTATATTAAATGACCCAACACCATTTAATAATAAAGAAGGTTCTGAAAAACCACTTATTGACCACTTAAGAGCTTCAATTAATTTTACAATTACTCATAAAGGTCCTCATGGACTACCACTTATTGGTAGAGCTGACTGGAATGATTGCCTAAATTTAAACTGCTTCTCTAAGACACCTGGTGAGCCTTTCCAAACTGCTTCAAATTTTGAATCTGGTAAGGCAGAAAGTGTATTTATTGCTGGTATGTTTGTTCTTTATGGAAAAGAATTTGCAAGAATTTTGGAAAACATCGGTAATAAAGAAGAATCTAAAAAAGTTTTAAAAGAAGTACAATTAGTTGAAGATGCAACTGTTAAATATGGTTGGGATGGAGAATGGTTTGTAAGAGCATATGATGCATTCTCAAATAAGGTTGGTTCACATGAATGTGAAGATGGTCAAATCTATGTTGAACCACAAGGCTTCTGTACAATGGCTAGAATTGGGGAGAATTTGGGCTATGGCAAGAAAGCATTAGATTCAGTTGAAAAGATATTAACAAATGATTATGGTGTTGAAATATTACATCCATGTTATAAAGAATATCATCTAGAACTTGGTGAAGTATCAAGTTACCCTAGAGGATATAAAGAAAATGGTTCAGTATTCTGTCACAACAATCCTTGGATTGTTATTGCAAATACTGTAATAGGTAATAATGAAAGAGCATTTGATGTATATAAGCGCAATTGCCCAGCATATTTAGAGGAAGTATCAGAAATCCATAAAACTGAGCCTTTCATCTATTCTCAGACAATTGCCGGAAGAGATGCTCAAAATTATGGTGAAGCTAAGAATAGCTGGTTAACAGGTACTGCTTCATGGACAATGTATGCAGCAAGTCAAGCTATTTTAGGCATTAAGCCTGATTATGAAGGATTAATGATTGATCCACATCTACCAAAAGAAATCAAGCATGCCGAGGTTGTTAGAATTTTTAGAGGTGTTAAGTATAATATCTCAATTGTAAATAACGCATCAGGCAAGTATGAAATGTTGGTTGATGGTAAAAAGATTGATGGAAATATTATTCCATTTGATAAAAAACAAAAAGAAGTTAGAATTCAAGTAACACTTTAAATTTACTCCTCTCGCCCCATTGGACTCACTTTTATCCAGTGGGGTTTTTGTTTTTTAATAAAAAATTGTTAACGCTTTCATTTTTTATGAAAATGTATTGAAAATATATGAAAATTATGTTATAATTTTAAAAAATTGAGCGAGAAAGGAAGTGCTCTTATGGCAAGTACAACTATTTACGATGTTGCAGGTGCAGCAAAAGTTTCATTAGCAACAGTAAGTCGTGTCATGAATAATCCGGAAAAAGTTAATCCAGAAACTAGAGAAAGAGTCCTAAAGGTTATTAAAGAATTAGGATATCGTCCTAACGCTATTGCGAAGGGTTTAGCAAGTAGAAAAACTACAACAGTCGGCATTGTTATGGCTGATGTTTCTCGTGCATCTACTTCACAACTTCTTGGCGGTATTATGGATATAGCTAAAAAATATAATTATGCAATTAAGATTTTCTCAGTTGCCGAGGGCGAAGACATTAAAGATGTCTTAAGAATCGTTGTTGCTGAGCAAGTTGATGGTATATTATTCTTAAATGATGAATTAGAATCAGATAAGATGCATATGGCAATCAACCAAATCCAAGATGATCAAATTCCAGTAGTATTATGTAATGTTAATTACGATGAACTTGATGTTCCTACTGTAACTATTGATTATGAAAAAGCTACTTATGAAATTACTAAACAGCTACTTGAAAAAGGTAAAAAGGATATTTATCTTCTTTCAACTGTTAGAAAATATACAGTCAACACTCATAAGGTAAAAGGTTATGAGAAGGCTATGATAGAAGCTGGATTAGAACCATTAATCTTTAGAACAAGTGGTGATGTTTCTATTAATAAATATCATTTCGAGGAATTTATTAAAAATAAACACATTGAAGCAGTAATCGCTGTTAGAGATTCAATTGCAGTAAGCTTTATGAATATTGCAATTAATGCAGGATATCAAGTTCCACAAGATATTGAAGTTATTGGTTTACAAAATACTAAATATGCTGTATTATCTAGACCGAACCTAACTTGTGTTGATACACCAGTTTATGATATTGGTGCTGTATCAATGAGACTTCTTACTAAGTATATGCAACAAGAAGAAGTTACAGAATCAAAGATTGTATTACCATATAATGTGGTAAAAAGAGGAACAACTAAATAGTCTGGTGATGAGAAATTAGTAGTTATTGTTATACAATATAGAGACCTCGTGGCTGGTGAAAATGAGGGTATAGCAAATAATGAATTACATTCTTTGAAGACAATTTCTTAAAGTGCTATACGAAAGTATGGAACTAAGGTGGTACCGCGATAATTCGTCCTTAGATTTTCTAAGGACTTTAATTTTTTTTAAGGAGAGAGGAAATTTATGAATATTTATGATGAATTAGTATGGAGAGGATTGATTAAAGATGTATCTGATCCTATTATTAAAGACAAATTAAACAATGAGAGTGTAACATTCTACATTGGAACAGATCCAACTGGTGATTCACTCCACATTGGCCATTTTTCTAGCTTTTTAATTTGTAAAAGATTAAAGGATGCTGGACATCATCCAATTGTACTTGTTGGTGGAGCAACAGGCTTAATTGGTGATCCTAAACCAGATAGTGAAAGACCAATGATTACAAAAGAACAAGTAGATCATAATATTAAATGCTTAACTGCACAATTAGAAAAGCTATTTGGCTGTGAGGTTGTTAATAACTATGATTGGCTACATGATATCAATTTTATTGATTTCTTACGTGATTATGGTAAATTCTTTAATGTTAATTATATGTTAAATAAGGATATAGTAGCTAGACGTTTGGATTCTGGTATTACATATACAGAATTTTCATATATGATTATGCAAGCAGCTGATTTCTATTTCTTAAATCAAAATAAGGGTGTAACTTTCCAAGTTGCTGGACAAGACCAATGGGGAAATATCACAGCTGGTATTGAATTAATTAGAAAGAAAACTGGTAAGGATGCATATGCATTTACTATGCCACTACTTACAAAAAGCGATGGCTCTAAATTTGGTAAGACAAACGGAAAGGCTATTTGGCTTGATATCAATAAGACTTCTGCATATGAAATGTATCAATTCTTTATCAATTCAGAAGATAGTAAGGTAATTGATTATTTAAAATTCTTAACATTCTTATCTAAAGAAGAAATTGAAGAATTAGAAAGAAAGAATAATGAGGCTCCTCATTTAAGAGAAGCTCATCAAGCACTTGCTAGGGAAGTAATTACATTTATTCATGGCAAGGAAGCATATGAAGAAGCACTAAAGGTAAGTAAAGCATTATTCTCAGGTGATATTAAATCATTAACTGCTAAAGAAATTGAAATGGGATTTAATGATCTTCCATCAATTGAAGGTAAAGAAATTGCTTTAACTGATGCCTTAATTGAATGTAAATTAGCATCTTCAAAAAGAGAAGCAAGAGAATTTATTCAAAATGGTGCAGTCCTTGTAAATGGTGAAAAGGTTACAAGCCTTGATACTATACTAAATAAGGATATGGCTATTGAAGGTAAGTTTATCGTGCTACGTCGTGGCAAGAAATTATATGCTTTATTAAGATATTAAAAAAGAAAAGGCTAGTTTTCTAGCCTTTTGGGGAGAGATTATTTTCATAATTGAAAAGTTGCTTACACATATATATTATCATTTATGAAAGCGCTTGTCAAACACTTTACAAAAATAAAAAATAAGGAGGCTTGTAATGGAGAAAAGAGAAATACTTTTAACCTTAAGGCGAGAAGGTAAGCTTAAAGGACATAAACCTTGTTTTGTATATCTAAAGCATAATTTAGGCAAGATTTATAATGATGGAAATGCTAAATTCATTATGAGCCTAAAGGATGATAAATTATATTTTCAAAGATTAACGTTGTTTAATAATATAAAAGAAAGTGATGATTTTTCACTAAATTGTAAAAGATTTAAAGAATATCTTTTGGTTGATAAGACTATTTCAATGACTTTAATATTATTTGATATAAATGGTTTATTTATTGAAATTAATTATAAATCAAGAAGGAAAGATAGCGGAACAACTGAAGATAATATTATGAGAATATTAGATGAACTTAAAAAAAGTTGTAATTTAAAAGAGGCAAAAAGTAATGACGGATATGAAGAAGAAGCCGATGAGTGAAAGAGAACGTCAGGAGCTCATAAAAAAATTTGAATCTGGAAATAAAAGGCCTACTAAGAAACAAAATTTTGATAAGTTTAAAGAAGATTATTTAAAACAAACAGATAGAAATTATAAGGATGGGGATAGAAATTGAAGATTGGTGAATATGTAACCTTAAAAACATTTAGAAAAACTGATCTAGGCTTTATGCTAACTGATGGCGTTGAGGAAGTATTACTTCACTATGCACAATCAAAATGCGAACACGAGGTTGGTGATTTAGTTACTGTTTTCATCTATGCAGATAAGAAAAAACGTCCTACCGCAACTGAAATGGATGTTACAATAACTCTTGGCCATCCTGGATTTGCTCATGTTGTAGATGTTTCTGAAAATGGTGTGTTTGTTAATATTAATACACCAAAGGATATAAAAATATCTAAAGATGATTTAGGACATCATGATTATTGGCCACAGGTTGGAGATACATTATTTGTTAATTTGAAATTAAAAAATGATTCTTTAATTGGTGAATTACCAAGAAGAGAATTCATTAAAAATTTAAAGAAAAATGTAATGTATCAAGATTATGAGATGGTTGATGGTTATGTAATAAAGGTTGGAGAAAAAGGATTGTCTATTATATCTAAAGATATGATGTATATCTTTGTTCCAACATTTGAAACAAGAGGAAAATATCGTATTGGTGAAGAAGTAAAGGTTAAAATTACTAAAAATATTGGTAATGAATATTATGGTTCATTAATCGAGAATAAAGAAGTGATGATAGATGAGGATAGAAATATCATCTTAGATTATTTAAATCATCATCATTATCAAATGAAATTAACTGCTAAATCATCATCAGAGGATGTATTTAAAATACTTAAGATGAGTAGAAAAGCTTTTAAAAGAGCTTATGGCGGTTTATATAAAGATAATTTAATTGAATTTGATGAAGAAAAGACTTGGCTTAAAAAATAGCCAAGTTTTTATTTCAAAAAATTAACAATAATTTTTATGAATTTTATTGAACTATAAATAATTTATATGTATAATATAAGCAAAGGAGGGAAAAGGATGATAGAATTTTTTGATTTGAATCAAGAAAATGGTGTGGCATCATTTTATGAAAATCACATAACGTTTAATAAGCCGATGATCAAATATTTTGAGGATGCTTATCGTGTTAGGGTTGGAAATGATGTTGATGCTAAAAAGGTTTATCTATTTATCTTTGATAAGGATAAAGCATTAAATGGTGAAATAAGTGAAAATAGCTTATTAAAGCCATCTTTTTCTAAGACATATGTAAGAATATGCTCTAAGCAGCTTACAGATTTTATATTGAAATCCTATAAGAAAAAGATTGTTGATGATGTGCCTTTAAAATTTAAATCATCTTTTGATGAAGAAAAAAAGGCAGTAGTAGTTGATATGGAGGGACAAATAGCATGAATATAGAAGAATACACTATTTGGATTTGGCTTGCCATCTTTGTGATAACTATCATAGTTGAGGCAGCTACTCAGGATTTAGTTTCAATTTGGTTTTCTTTAGGCTCACTTGTTGCACTTGCAATATCAGGCTTTAGTGCATGGTGGGTTGAGGTAATTGTGTTCTTGGTTGTATCAATAATCGCGTTACTTTTAACAAGACCAATTATGAAAAAGCTAATGCAGCGAAATGAAAGGAAAACTAATACAGATGATTTTATAGGTAAAAAATTAAAAGCTATTTCCGACATTTCTAAATATGATGCTGGAGAAGTAAAGCTTAATGGCATTATTTATACAGCAATATTAATGGAAGATAGCTATGACACAATTTTAAAAGACAGCATTGTAGAGGTTGTAGCAATTAAAGGCAATAGATTAGTTGTAAAGAGTACAGGGGGAAATGAATAATGTTTTTAGAGGCTAATGTTGGTTTTATTGTAGGAATGGTTGTATTATCAATCGTTGTTGTAGTAATTTTAACATATTTAATAACTAGAATTCGTATTGTTAGACAAACATCAAAATATGTTGTTGAACGTTTAGGTGGATATCATTCAACTTGGGGTGTAGGATTCCATTTTCTAGCTCCATTTGTTGATAGAGTATCTTATATTGTATCTATGAAGGAACAGGTTAGAGATTTCGATCCTCAACCAGTTATTACAAAAGATAATGTTACAATGCAAATTGATACAATTGTATTTTATCAAGTAACTGATCCAAAGCTATATGCTTATGGTGTTGAAAATCCAGTTGCTGCAATCGAATCTTTATCAGCAACTACACTTCGTAATATCATTGGTGAGCTTGATTTAGATGAAACACTAACATCAAGAGATATCATTAATACAAAGATGCGTTCTATTTTGGATGAAGCTACAGATCCATGGGGAATTAAGGTTAACCGTGTAGAAGTTAAAAATATCCTACCTCCAAAGGACATTCGTGATGCCATGGAGCGTCAAATGCGTGCTGAACGTGAAAGAAGAGAAAAGATTTTACTTGCTGAAGGTGAAAAGAAGAGCCAAATCTTACTAGCTGAGGGTGAAAAAGAATCTAGAATTTTACGTGCTGATGCTGAAAAGGAAGAAATGATTAAAAAGGCTGAGGGTGAAGCTGAATCAATTATCAAGGTTAAGAATGCTGAAGCTGAAGGTATTAAGTTGATTAGAGAAGCCGAGGCTGAGGGCTTGAAATCACTTAAGGATGCTAATGCTGATGAGGCTGTATTAAAGCTAAAGAGCTTTGAGGCAATGGAGCATGTAGCTGATGGTCAAGCAACTAAGATTATTATTCCATCTGAGCTTCAAGGTATTACTGCTGCCGCAACAACTATTGCAGAAGTAGTAAAAACTGATAAAAAGAATAAGGAATAATATAATTAAAAAACTAAATGAACTAAAGCCAAAAGATAAGATATTAATCTGGAATAAACAAGACGAAGCATATCTATTTGGAGTAGTTGATTTTGTTAAACCAGATGAGGATATTTTAGGCGTTAATGGCTATAAAATAAAATTTGATAGTAATAATCATTGTATCTATACATCAGATGAAAGTGAATATCAAAACGCAATCCCTAAAAAGCTTAATGCTGCTCAGGCAGTTATTGATAAGCCAGATGAATTCTTTGATTTCCTCACAGAAACATCAGATGTAGTTAGAAAAAATAGATGGTAAAATAAAGGAGCTGATTTCAGCTCCTTTTTGGCCCTTGTTGTTCCTGATTGAATAAATTTAAATTATATATTAAATCTAATATTTTAGATGTTTTTAATTCTATATCCAAAATATCATTAATTCCATTTTTGATATTTGTATAAATTAAAACATCTTTTTTTATTTCATTTAGATATTCTTTACCTTTATTAGAATAACCTAATACTCTAATATAATTAATTTTTTCTTTTTGTATTTTATTAATATCATCTTTTTTTATATTTAAAAGAACGTAGATCAACATTCTTTTAATTCTAGACTTAGTATATCGTTTAGATATTAATGAATCAATAAAATCATTGTAATCATCATATTTATTGATATCAAATAATTTATTTTCTAATCCCTCATCAACTAAAAATATTTGTTTTAATTCATCTTTTGATTTTGAATTTATTTCATATTTTAAATAATTAAATAATTTGTTTTCATCTAATGTTTTATCTTTATCATTTGATACAAAATTTGGAGTATAATCATCTAATAGATTTAAATTATTACGAATTGCTTTAGCACTAGTTAAAGCATTATGTGTTGGTGTATCTTCATCATAAGATGTTTCTCTTTTGATAGTTTTTAATTCTATTTTGTAATTGTTATCTTTGATATTTTTATAATAGAAGAAGCCTAAGATATCATTTGATTTAAATGGTAATAATTCTAGAGTTTCTTTTTTTAGTGAATTACCATTATGAAGTTCAAATGATGATTTATAATTTTGATATGTCTTTTCATATAATTTAATATTATTTTCTTCACTACCAATCCATATTTCATCGACTCTAGCTAAATTCAATATATCAGTAGAATATTTAGAAAATAAATCAGCTCTTTGCATAGTATAAACTAAAGGTAACTCTATGACTAAATCAACACCTGCATCAAGTGCTTGAGCAGTTTTAGTGAATTTATCAAAAATAGATAAATCACCACGTGAAGAAAAAGCACCAGACATTACTAAAATAATTATATCAGGGCTAGCTAATTCTTTGATCTTATTAATATGGTACATATGTCCATTATGAAATGGATTATATTCACAAATTATACCTATTTTTTTCATAAAATAACCTCAATAAAATTATATAATATTTTATAAATAATTAAAGCAATTTCATAAAAACGTGATATAATATCACGTAAAAGATTGAAAATAAAAGGAGATTATATGAACAATTGGGATTTAACATTATTTTTTAAAGATGAAAAAGAATTTGAAGATTGCTTTGCCTCATTTGAAACAGATATAAAAAATTTAGAATCATTAAAAGGAAAACTAAATACTAAGGAAGGCTTATTATTATATCGTGATTATATGAATAAGGCTGATTTAAAGCTTAGTAATTTATTTTCATATGCATCTATGAATCATGATTTAAATCAAAAGGATGTAAATGCTTCTAAGCGTTATTCAAAGGTTTATTCTAAGTATATGGAATTTATTGATAGAATTTCATTTATTGATCCTGAGATTTTAAAAAACAAAAAAGAAGAAGTAATGGAATGGCTATCAACTGATGAGCTAAAAAGCTTTAAAATAAAAATTGAAAATTTATTTAGAATGAATAAATATGTTAAGAGTGCTAAGATTGAAGGTATTATGGCAAAATATAATGATATCTCATCATCTTTTGCTAAATTATATGATGCATTAGTAGTTGCAGATAACAACTCTGTTGATGTAACACTAACAAACAAAGAAGTAGTATCAGTTAATTTAGCAAATTATACATCACTTCTTGCTAAGCTTGAAAGCCAAGAGGATAGAAGATTAGTGTTTGAAGCAATTTATTCATATTATGATAAGCATAAAAAGACTTTAGCTAATATTTATCGTGGTGTTATTGCAGCTGAAGCAGCTGAAGCTAAAAATAGAGGATACAAGTCAATACTTGAAAGCCACCTATATGCTAACAACATCAACAAAAAGGTATACACATCTTTAGTTAGTGTTGCTAAAAATGAAAATGCCCCACTTAAGAGATATTACAAATTAAAAAAGAATTATTTTAAATTAAAGAATTTATATACATATGATAGATTCTTAAAATTTAGAGAATCAAATACTAAATATTCATATGATGAATGTAAGAGATTAGTATTAGAGGCTGATAAGGAATTAGGTGCTGATTTCTACAATAAGGCTAAGGAAGTAATGGCTGAGGGTAGAGTATCTGTATATCCAAGTGATGGTAAATCTACAGGTGCTTATTCAACTCATTCATATGATAAGGGTACATTTATTATGCTAAATCATACAAATGATTTAAATAGTGCATTCACCTTAGCTCATGAGGCTGGACACTCAATTCATTCAATGTATTCAATTGAAGGTCAACCATATGAAACACATGATTATGTAATCTTTGTTGCTGAGGTTGCATCTACATTTAATGAAGCTAGATTTTTAGATTATTTAATGGACCATGTAACTGATAAGAATGAAAGAATAGTTCTTTTACAAGAGGCAATAGATGGCTTAATTGCTACATTCTATCGTCAAACATTGTTCGCTGCATTTGAAT
>OCVV011298052.1_pt1 | contig 23240 bp, 16 predicted proteins | sample 1539721 | NCBI WGS metagenome assembly OCVV01 (sample SAMN02144230, study PRJEB22623) | gut metagenome | biome: sheep rumen | host: Ovis aries | place: New Zealand
TATGATATAATTGTCTTGAAATAAAAATTTTTAAAGACAAAAATTTCAAATTTATCCGACATATCCCTGTCGGATATTTTCTGTTGTTAAGAAACTTTCGTATTTAAAATTTATATCACAGGAAGCACACATTAAAAGGTATTTTTGCACATTTTTTCCTTATATACAAAGTAGAATATGCTTTTTTGCACAAAAAGACATATTGACATTTGCTGTTAAATGTTGTATAATAAAATTCAGTACAATATTGAACTTAGTTTTACATTTTGTCAATTTCAATGAATTAAATATACAGGAGGTAAAATTTATGCCAGAATCAAGATTCATCAGAACCGTCACTTTCGGCGGATATGATAAAAATGATGTCAACCGGAAACTGGATTCATTATATAAACAAATATATAACCTGAAAAATGAACTCGGAGAAATTAAACTCATAAACGAAAATTATAAGAAAAATACCGATACGGAAAAAAATTATGAGTCCGTCCTCAGTGACGAAAGAGCCAGAATCTCGGATTTGCAAGCCGAAAATGAGAAAAATATCCGTAAAATCAACGAGCTTGAAAACGAAACCGAACAGAAAAATATAAAAATTTCTGAACTCGAAGAAAAAAATAAATCCCTCGAAAAACTCCTCAATGACTTCCGTACCGAAATCGAAGGTCTTAGAGCAGGTGACGATGCAGCCGCCCTCAGCACCGTTTTCATAGAAGCCCAGAAGTCAGCCGACCTCATAAAGGATTCAGCTGAGGAAAAAGCTGCCGAAATCGAGGAAAATACCAGAAAACTTTCCGAAAATACCATAAAAGATGCCGACAATACAGCCGCTGAAATAATCTATGAAGCAGAAAAAAAAGCTGCCGAAATTCAAGCCGCTGCACTCGCCAAGGCAGAACAGGTCAGAAACTATTCCGATAATGTCCGTGCCAGAATGTCAGGCGATACTTCCGAAATACACCGACAGTTAGAAGAACTTAAAGAAATTTTTGAAACATTTACTCAGAAAGGCAGCAGCCTTATAAGCAGTTCCGAAAATTTACTGCACAAAACCAGAACCGAACTCGAAAGCGATTCATTCCCGCCTGTGCCTGAAAATATAAATACCGTTCCGCCTCAGGCTCCCGAAATCACCCCCGTAAATCACAGCTACCCACAGCCGGAACAGGACAGGGAACTCAGCGAATCATTGAAAAAATTACAGGAAATGGCTGAATCTTTCTCCATAGGCAAAAACACCGAATCTGCCGATACCACAACGCAGAAAGAATCCGATAATAAACCCGAAACAGATAACAAGCCTGAAAATAAACCCGAAACAGAAAATAATACCGAAAATAAACCCGAAACAGATAATAAGCCTGAACCCAAAAAGAAAAAAAGCAGCGGCATAGACCTCGATGCCCTCATGAAACAAGCTGCCGCCCTCAATGAATAATATCAGTAACCTAAGGAGCTGTTTAAATGAACGATTTGATTATTGTAAGACCTGAAAAATGCATGGGCTGCAACGCCTGTGTCAGAAACTGCCCCGCACCTGAGGCAAATATAACAAAAATGCTCGATGACGGCAGATTCGTCACAACTGTAAACAATGACCGCTGTATAGGCTGCGGTGAATGTGTAAAAGTGTGCAGCCACGGTGCAAGAGATTATCTCGATGATACAGATGCCTGCATGACAAGAATCGCAAAGGAAAAAGTAATTATCCTCGCCGCACCTTCAATAAAAACCGTCTTTCCCAAAAACTGGAAAGGTATCCTTGACTGGTTCAGAAAAAAAGGCTGTCTGATTTATGACGTTGCCCTCGGCGCAGATATATGCACATGGGCGCACCTGCGTGCAATCGAAACAAAAAAAGTCGGAAATATCATCACTCAGCCATGCGCTGCAATTGTAAATTACATAGAAACATATCAGCCCAAACTCCTGATGAACCTCTCCCCTATCCACAGTCCTATTGCCTGCGCTGCAACATATATCAAAAAATATAAGAATATGTCAAACCCCATAGCCGTCCTTAACCCCTGTATCGCAAAGAGAAAGGAATTTAAGGAAACAGGTCTTGTTGACTATAACGTGACATTCAAGAAACTGCACGAATATTTTGAAAAGAATGATATAAAACCTTCATCTCATTCGGAAACAGACCTTGAATACAATTTCGATGACCAGCAGGGTCAGCTCGGTGCTATCTATCCCCGTCCGGGCGGACTCAGAGACAATCTCCTCGCCCATGACCCCGAACTTATGATTACAATTTCCGAAGGCGTACACAAAGTCTATCCCGAACTCGATATGTATGCAAGCGTCCCCGAATATAAACACCCCGAAATATTTGACGTTCTTTCATGCGAATTCGGCTGTAACATCGGTCCTGGTTCAGGCAGTTCCCAGACTGTATTTGATGTGATGTCATCAATGAAAAATATAGAAAAAGAAGCCAGAAGCAGAAGAAAAACAGGCATTGTTTTCCGTTCGGGCGATGACAGGCTTTTCAGAAAATTTGACGAGGAACTTAAACTCTCAGACTTCATGAGAAATTACAAGGCTGTTCCTTCAACTCCCAAACCTACCGACAAACAGCTCGATGAAGCCTATGAACTTATGGGCAAGCATACCCCGCAGGAAAGAAACTTCAACTGCCACGCCTGCGGATATAAGTCGTGCCGTGAAATGGCTATCGCTATATGCCGTGGAATCAATACCCCCGACAACTGTATCGTGCATACAAAGGCTATCCTCGCTTCAAGTCACAGCGGTCTTACAAAACAAAACAAACAACTCTCGGAAATTACCTCCGCCTGTCTCGAACTTTCAGAAAATCTCAGGAAAAGCATCGAATCAATTACAAACAGCGTTGACACTATCGAAACTTCTTCATCAAAAATCAAGGACAGAACTGCTGTCGTAAATGACCTTCTCAAAAATGTCGTTACATTCTGCAACGAAAACCCAACTATGGACAATAAAACAGTCAGCCAGATGATTACAATTCTTGAATCCACAATAAAGGCTTTCAGCGTTTTCGATGAAAATGTGAAAATCACAAATGAAAATTCATCAGCGATAAATAAGTCCATTTCCGAAATATCTGCACTCGTAAAAGAACTCAACGATAAACTCCAGAAAAAATCATGAGATAAAAAGACCTGCACATTTCAAGCAGGTCTTTTTAAAGGTTTGTGTTATTTTTTAGTGTCAATAAACTCTGTGTATAATCATTTTTCAGCCTTATAGTGAATCTTACTAAATTTGAATAGCTGAATCAATACAATTCCATGTTTTTCAATTTTATTTTTATTTTCCCCTTGACAATATATCAAAAAAATGATATACTATATTGTAAGTGAATTTATACAAATATAGGTTAAATTATATACTTTTCGTATGCTTCAACTATCTGTAATTATCCAGCGTAAGGTATATGAATTTTTAATAACATCTGCAACAAGCTGAATCAGGAAGGATGAATTCAATGATTAAACTCGAAATAGGTCACGAGGTTGAGCTTGAGTACGGCGGCAGAGCAGCTATAACAGGTATAATAGGCAAGGGTATACACGATATAGTATATATTGCCTCATATAACGGTACTCAGTGGGCTTTGAAATGGTACGACATCGACAAACTCGATGACCCCGAGAAAATGCTGAAAAATTTAAAGGATAATGTCTCTGACGGTGCGCCCAACAATAAATTCATGTGGCCCAAGTACATTACCAAAAAATATTCTGACGGCTCTTTCGGTTTCCTTATGGAAATGAAACCCGAAAGCTTTGAATACCTCGTTGATATACTCAAAGGATATAAAATAGTGAATGAACCCGAAACAGGCAGGGCAAACAAGAAAAATGTCAGATTTTCAAGCCTGTTCGCCATGACCGCTTCCGCCCTCAATATCGTGAACGCTTTCAGAAAACTCCATAAGGCGGAAAAAACTTACCAGTACCTCGATGACAACGGTTTCTTCATAAATGCCGATACAGGCGCAATTCTCGTCGGCGGCTGCGACCATATCGTCAGAAACGGCGAGGCAAAAGCCCTTAAAGGCGGTATGCCCGGCTATATGGCTCCCGAACTCGTAAAGGGCGTTGCCTGCCCCGATATAAATACAGACAGATATACCCTCGCCGCTTCCCTCTTTAAACTCCTTTTCAGAGGCGACCCCCTCGAAGGCAGAAAAGTCGTGAACGACATCTGCCTCACAGAAGAAGAACTCCTCAGACATTACGGCGAAGATGCCCTGTTCGTATATGACCCAAATGACGACTCAAACCGTCCTGTAAGAGGTATCCATGACAGCGTTATGAAGTTCTGGGAAACTTATCCCGATTACATAAAGGAAGTTTTCACAAAAGCTTTCACGGACGGTCTTAATGACCCCTCAAAACGTGTTGACGAAAGCGAATGGCAGTCCGTCCTCACAAGACTCAGAGCAGAGGTTATCCAGTGTCCTATGTGCGGAAGAACCAATTTCGCCCGCTTCTTCGACAAGGCTGACCACAAAACCTATAAATGTACAAATTGCAGGGAGGAAATTCCTACCCTCGAAATGTCACACCATAAATGGAGAACCCCTGTCTTTAAAGGTGCAAAAATCTATGAGTGCGATATTTATTCTGATTCAAACGATTTTCTTACAGTTGTCGGAGAAGTAGTCGAAAACAAGCTCCGCCCCGGTGTGTTCGGTATAAAAAACTGTTCCGACAGAAAATGGAAGGCTAAAATGAAAGACGGTGTCTTCCACGATATAGAACCCGGAAAAGGTTTCCCCATATGGGAAGGTCTTGAAATCGACTTCGGTGAAGTAAAAGCAAAAATGTGACCCTCAGCCGTCACTTTCAGGCAATGCCTGCTATAAATGTAATGCTGTTCTTGGACAGCTGTATTTTGAAGGGAGTAATTACTTTATGAGCAATAATAAAGAAAACACAAAACCTGCTGCCGCATTTGACTTTGATGATGATGACCCTCTCGGTGCTACCGAAGTCTCTAAAAAAAGTCTCGTTATATTCTTTCTCATAGATACATCTGGAAGCATGAAGGGAAAGAAAATGGGTGAGCTTAATACCGTTATGGAAGAACTTATCCCCGAAATAAGACGTGTCGGCGAAGCAGATACAGATGTAAAACTCGCTGTTCTTACCTTTGCAACAGACGTAAAATGGATGTATTCCGCACCTATATCAATTGAAGACTTCAGATGGGCAAAACTCAATGCTGACGGTGTTACAAGTATGGGTGCTGCATTCTCCGAACTTTCCGCAAGAATGTCAAGAAACAGTTTCCTCAATTCACCTTCGCTTTCATTTGCCCCTGTTATATTCCTCATGACTGACGGCTATCCCTCAGATGATTATAAAGTCGGTCTCAGAGCCCTGCAGGCAAACAGCTGGTACAAATTCGGTCTTAAAGCCGCTCTCGGTATCGGCAACGAGGCAAATGACGAAATGCTCGCAGAATTTACAGGTACTAAGGATACTGTCGTTCATGCATATTCAGGAAGCCAGCTCGCAAATATGATTAAAATAGTTGCCGTTACAGCTTCACAGATAGGCAGTAAGAGTATGACCCTCTCAGAAGAAACAGACAAGGAACTCACAGAAGAAGACGTTCTCACAGCTAAACAGAAACTCCTCGGCGAACAGATTCAGGGTCTTGTAAATCAGGACGATTCAAACGATATTTCTTTCGATACAGGCTGGTAATCCTTTAATTATCAACCAATTACATCAAAAGGAGTGCAGATATTATGTTTAAAGGTTTCAGCAACTCTGTAAGAGGTGCAAGCCATGAAAAAAGAAATCTCGTTTGTCAGGACAGTTCAGCATATAAAGCCTGCGAAAATTACGCTGTTGCAGTAGTCGCTGACGGTCACGGAAGTAAAAAGCATTTCAGAAGCCATATAGGTTCAAAAGCCGCTGTTGATGCAATTATCGAAACTATTGACAGATTCTATGCAGACCCCGACAGATTTGAAGAATGTTTTCAGAAAAATTATAAACTTGTTTTGCAGAATATCGAAAAACAGATAATCTCCCTCTGGAATGACAAGGTTCTCGCACATATCGCAGAAAATCCCGTCACAAGGGAAGAAAAAAGCGATTTCACAAATGAGGAATTTTCAAAGATACCTGTTGAGTCCTATTACGGAACTACACTCATAGCCGCAGTTATAGGAAGGAAATTTTCTTTCGGATTCCAGCTCGGTGACGGAAGTCTTGTCGCTGTATTTGAAAACGGTGAGACTGTTATGCCTATCGGTGACGATGAATCTGCTCCCGCAAACATAACCGCTTCAATCTGCAATTCAAACGCATCGAGAATGTTCAACAGCTTCTATGAACCCGAAAAGAAAGTTCTCGCCCTGTTCTGCTCTACTGACGGATTATACACTTCATTCGGCAGCGACCACGATTTTCTTGACTATCATACGATAATCGCAGGACAGTTGCATAATGCTGAAGCCTTTGAACCGTCAATCGTAAAGAATATCACCAAAAGAACCCATTTCGGAACTGAGGACGATATTTCTCTTTCGTGCGTGTTTGATGAACAGCTCGCAAATGACAAACTTGAAACTTTACAGAAAGCTATTGAAAAAAATAAGGAAAAAGCAGCCGCAAGAAAAGCTAAACTTCTCAACAGATAAACAAAAGCCGTACATTGTACGGCTTTTTTATTATTTTTTATACTTTTCAAAAGCAGGCAAGGTTATATCTTCATCTGTAATGTCAGGCAAGGAGTATTTGAGCGACCATGCCATTAAATTTCCGCCTTCTCCTGATGAACGGTTTGCAATAAACCATTGATGATGTGCCTTTGAATTTTTGCTTCCACGTCCGTCATCAGCTATGGGATACGACATTACCGCACCATTTTCAAGGAATTTCTTTGGTGTATTGAAATCCGTTATTTTCATAAGCTGTCTGAAATATTCCGTATCAGAATCAAATGGTATATCGTTCATATATTCAGAGGGGTCAATATTTCTGATAACATATTCATCATCAAAAATTCTTGTCTGAATGCTGTTCACGGTAATTTTAACACTTCCCAGACCGAGAGGTTTAGCATAGCCCATTTTAAACATACGGTTGCTGTCCTGAGAATTTTCACCGAGTGCGAGAGTCCAGACCAGTTCTTTTAACTGAGATTCGCTTATATTTTCAAAATAGATATCAAAACTGAACTGTGAACCTGCCTTACAGAGTTCGGTGGAACAGTTTCTTTTAGTTTTTTCATTTGCGGAATAATCTTCTTTTTTGAGGAGAGGATTATGGAGATAGAATTTTCTTCCTTTGAGGTTGACTTTGCAGGGAATTTTTTTAGGTGCGGGAGAAGTTCTTCTGCCCTGTTTTACTTTCATATATGCGGTAGTTTTGCTTTCGTAAGTCCATGCAAGGGCATTTTCGGGTCTTTGGGTATAAAATTCGACAGATGTCGTTTTAGGGACGGACAATTCTTTAAGGGTGATATATTTTTCCGAATAAAAAGCCCCGTCAAGCGGAACTGCATCGGAAAATCTCAGACTTCCCGCCCTGTTCCATTTTTTCTCATAATGCTGTGAAGAACTTCTGTCATAAAATGAAGATGCACCGAATAATGCACAGGCTTTGCAGAGACAAGTGCCGTCTGTTTTTGAACATGATACATGACTTTCGAGGATATCGTCTATTTTATGGAAAAATACAGAACGTCCGATTTGTGAAGGGGAAAGATATACAAGAGTATCTCCTGCTTCGCTGTCTATAATCTCATAGAATACAGGATACATTCTTCCTGAATCATCGGGGGTAATTTCGTATGTAAGGTGCTGTTTATATTTTTTGAAATAGAAACCTTCCTCATAGATTTTAAGGTTTTTATAATAGTCCTCAACGGCAAAGTCAAGGTTATCGGATTTTATCTCATCGCCTGCCAAGGAAAATACGGAGGATTTAAGGGATTTTCCATGAATTTCGTACCATGTCCTTTTAACTTCGCCTTCTTTGAGTGCATTGCCACGGAAAGGCTTTTTCAGAGCGGGATACAAATGCCAGCCCTGTGAATCATATTTCATAAGTCCGGGGTGTCTGGGGAAAGAATGTCTTGCGGACATTATATTATTGTTGTTGACATAAAAACAACTGTTGCTGAGAACTTCATAATAAGACCTTATAATTCCCTTGATACGGCTTCCTGTTATTGTGGGGACATCTCCCACACGATAGAAGTCATATATATAATGCCTGCTGTATTCGGGCATATCTGCAAAATCCGCATCTGCGGATTTCTTTTCTGCATCGGGGATACAGAGCGGAGTTTTAACAGTAATTGTGCAGTTTATTTTACCTGTAAGGTTTCCTTTGTGAGGGATATCTCTTTCCACCTCATGTAACTGGCTTACGAAATTATAGGGATTGATAAATCTTTTATCGGTTTCGTGCCAGCTTTTATCCTGTGATGCCATTTTAACACTCCTTTATTTCTGAAAACACCTGTCCCATACCGAGGGCAGTTTTTATTCCTATGCCTGAATATTCGGCAAAATTGCAAAGCATGGATACATAGCTTTTGAAGCTTGTATCTCCGCTGATTCTGAAATTTATATATCCCGAAAATGAGGGGATTTTCACGCCCTCGACAGAAAAAGATGCTGATGAAAGCTTATAGTCTGAAACGGATATATTTTTTTCAGTTTCCTCTGCGAGTATTTCATAATTGTTATTGACTATTCCGAAAGCGTTGTCAAATTTTCTTGCAAGGCTGAGAAAAATAAGTCTCAAAGTAGGGAGAATAACATAATTTCCCGAACTTTTGAAAGCAGCAGGGGTAATTATATTGATTGTCCGTGATATATATTTTTCGGTTTCTATGTAGTTGTTTTTGAGAAGTTCATCATATGAAAGTTTTAAAATTTCCGCTTCTGAAAATAAAATATTGTCGTGCTTGTATTTTATGTAAGCGTTTTTCAGATTCATAAGGGGGACTATTATATTTTCGCAGGCTTGTTGTCCGACAGCAGAGACAGTCCAGATATTTTTCCCCTTTTCAAATCTCACATACTGGCTGAAAGGTCTGAGTGAATCCTTATGCATTTTTTCAGCGAAATCACGGGATATTTTTTCCATAAGCAGACCATGCATGACAGAAGATGCCCTTACATTGTACTTTAAATTTTTTTCACTTTCAAACGGAATACTTATTTTACAAATAATTTTTATCACTTCATTTCATATCGCAAATAGTATTAATATTATAACACAAATCAAAACAATATTCAAGTACCGTCAATGAAATTTAGATGAAAAACAAAAAAGCTATTGCATTTTATGCAATAAAATGATATAATAAATCTTGTATTATGGTTTACACATAATTGATAATATAAAGAACAAAGGAGAGGGCTATGCCCGTATTTGATATGTATAAAAATAAAAAAGATATAAACGATTCCGAAAATGATATAATCTTCGGCAGAAATCCCGTCATTGAAGCTTTAAAATCAGGTTCTCCGATTGATACCATTTATATAGAGGGTACAGGCGGAAGTCTCAACCTTATCCGCAGTCTCGCAAAGGAAAAAGGTATCCTCGTAAAAGATACCGATTCAAAAAAATTATCCCAGCTTTCAGGCGGTGCATCTCATCAGGGTGTCGCAGCAGTCGGGGCTTGCGGTGAATATGTACAGATAGAGGATATCCTCGCAGTTTCCGCAGAGAAAAATACAAAACCCTTCATAATAATCTGTGACGAAATTCAGGACCCCCATAACCTCGGTGCAATTATCCGTACTGCCGAAACTTCGGGCGCAGACGGCATTATAATCCCAAAAAGAAGAAGCGCAGGTCTTAATGCAACCGTTTTCAAAACCTCCGCAGGTGCGGCAAGTTATGTGCCTGTCGCAAGAGTTTCAAACCTCGCTGCCGCCATTGACAAACTTAAAGAAAACGGTGTATGGATTTACGGTACTGATATGTCAGGAAATGACTACTGCGATACGGATTTTTCAGGCGGCTGCGCTATCGTTATCGGCTCGGAAGGTTTCGGAATCAGCAGACTTATAAAAGAAAAATGCGATTTTATGATAAAACTCCCCATGCTCGGAAAAATAAACTCCCTCAATGCCTCCGTCGCAGCAGGCATATTTATGTACGAAATCCTCCGACAGCGCAGGTCATCAAAGGAGGGATAACGTGTCTGAAAAAAAATCCCCCGTCAGTAATACAGACAAAAAACATGACGCTAAAACTCCCGCAAACGAATTTAAACCCCTCGACTTATCCAATCCCGATAAAGTCGCTATGGTCCGCCCGGAAGATGTCAGCATAAAGGAAAAAACCGTCATCAAAAAAGTAAATCCGCATGGCGAAGCTTTCCCCGAACAGGACTCAGTCCCTCAGATAAGAAGAATGAGTGACTCCACAAGGGCTAAGGAACTCGAAAAATTAAAGAAAAAAAGCCGTAACCGAAACGATTTCTCCTCCCCCTACGGAAAAGATACCCCCGACGGCGAATATGTCTTTACTCCCCCTAAATTCAAACGAAAAAAACGTACACGCAAAAGTATCATAAATGAATTTGAAAGCCCCGAAGGTCAGAAAAATATAACCGATATCGTCCCCTCCCCCAGAGCGGTCGAGGCTACCCGCCCCATACAGCCTGCTCCAAGAGCCGATACCACTCAGATAGACCTCTCACAGAATCCCGATGTCGATAATATTGATGTGCGTGTCAGCCAGCTCACCGAAGAATATTACAACGAAAGAGTAAAGGAAAAACGTACAAAACGTGTTGTTGATTTCAACTATTACGGAGATGTCGAGGACGTAGGACTTGACATAATGGAACTGAAAAGCATTATATCATCAAGAGTTGTACTGCTTGTACTGCTGTGCATTTTCAGCCTTTACATAATGCTCTGCAACCAGTTCAGACTCCCGATAGTCGATTTTCTCAGCAGAAAAAATATATATTCCTACCTCTCCGCATACCTCATAACAGGAATACTCGCAATACTTACATCAACCGCCGTAATATCAAAGGGTATAAAAAATCTCCTGAAATTCAAAGCGGACAGCGATTCAATGACCGCTGTAACTGCAATTTCCTGTATAATTGCACTTGTAGCGGCATTTTTCAGACCTGATATGGCTCAGAAAGAAATTATTCAGGTATATATGCCCGTGGGAATAATTTCACTTTTATTCAATGCAATAGGAAAACTTTTAATACTGCAAAGAGCTGAAAGAAATTTCGACTTTGCTTCAAAAAGTTTTGACCGTCACGGTGTTGTTTATGTCCGAAATGAAGAACGTGCCGAAAGACTTACAAGAGGTACAATAGGAGATTTTCCCATACTCGCAGCCATGCGGAAAACCGATTTTCTTACGGACTTTCTCAGATATACCTATTCATCTGATATAACAGATTCTTTTTCAAGAAAATCCGCTCCGATATGCCTTATAATATCAATACTCCTGTCATGTTTCCTTACCTTTATAAGAATGGGAACACTCCTGTCACTCGATGCACTTACATTCGGAACGGCAATATATAATATGCTGATATGTGCATCTTCATGTGTCGGACTTCCGCTCGCAGTAAATATACCGCTTGAAAGAGTTTCAAAGGAAACACTTAAAAATAATGGCATACTTCTCGGTTATCAGAGTGTTGATGACCTGTATGATGCAAATTCAATGCTCATAGATGCCGAAAAGCTTTTCCCGAATGATTCACTCAAAATAGCAGGCGTTAAAATATTCGCAAATACAAAAGTCGGTGAAGCCCTCCTCGAAGCCGCAAGCATCGCCTATTACGGAGAAAGCATATTAAAAAGACTTTTCAAGGATATACTTGACGCAAACGGCGGAAGAACTCTCCCCGTTGATAATTTCACTTATGAGGAAGGCGGTTTCTGCGGCTGGATAAATAATAAACGTGTCCTCCTCGGCGGCAGAGAATTAATGGAAAGACATAATATTGAAGGTATCCCCACTAAATCAAAGGAAGCTGAATATGCCGCCTCCGTTCAGGAAGTAATTTATCTTTCAGTTTCGGGAAATGCAGCGGCTATGTTCATTATCGACATCAAAGCCGACAAAAATGTGAAAAAATGGATTCAGAAACTCGCAAGAAATAAGGTTTTCCTTATAATCAAAAGCGTTGATTCAAATTTAACAGTTAAAAAATTATCACGGCTTTTCTATTTTCCGCAGGAAATGATGAGAATTATTCCCAATAAACTCCATGACGACTTTGAAAAAGAAACTTCACGCACTATAAGATTAAGTGCTTCAATGGCTTGTACAGGCAAATTCACATCATTTGCACAGCTTATACTCGGTACAAAAATAATACAGTCCTCCGCAGTAATGGGACTGATATTCCAGACAGTTTCCATAATTGTGGGATTTGCGGTATCATTAGTTCTCATATTATCGAAATCATTTGAAAACAATTATGTATATATGTCAACATCTGCCATGGTAATGTATAATCTTATCTGTGCCATGTTCACAGGAATTGCCGTAAGCCTTAAAAAATTATGATATTTCAAGGGAACTCTGACAAATAATCTTGTCATGTTCCCTTTTCCCTTAAAGAAAGGATAACAAAATGTCAACAAAACACAAGCATAATGCTGAAAATGAAATAGAAAACACTGACAACGAATCAACAATGAATATTCCGAAAATATACCCCTCCCCTGCTCCTCCTCCCGTTAATCAGCCTAATTACAGCCAGCCTAATTACAATCAACCTAATTACAATCAACCTAACTACAATCAACCTAATTACAATCAGCCAAACTACAATCAGCCTAACTACAATCAGCCTAACTACAATCAACCTAACTACAATCAGCCTAACTACAATCAGCCTAACTACAATCAGCCAAATTACAATCAACCTAACTACAATCAGCCCAATTATAATCAGCCCAATTATAATCAGCCAAACTACAATCAGCCCAATTATAATCAGCCTAACTATAATCAGCCTAACTACAATCAGCCTAATTTCAATCAGCCCAATTATAATCAGCCAAACTATAATCAGCCTAATTTCAATCAGCCCAATTATAATCAGCCAAACGTAAACCAACCCAATCCCAATTATAATCAAATGCAAAATAATCGTGTTCAGAATCAGACAAAAAATAATACCCCCAAAAATAATACCCCAAAAAAGAAAACTGCAAAATCCGCTCCGCAGAAAACTTCCGGTAAATCACAGAATAAACGCAGACATATCCTCCCTAAACCTATAAGAAAATTAATCGGTTTTCTTCTGACGGTATTTATAATACTTTTTGTGATATATTCACTTATAGTATTCGGAATAATAAAAAATATAAACTATGAACCGACAGGAAACCGCTCACGCACACAAGGTTCAATATCTTCGGGAGCTGTAACAAATATCCTCCTGATAGGTACGGACAGCAGAAACAACCTCGAAAGAGGCAGAGCTGATACCACAATGTTGCTCTCACTCAACAGCAGTACAAACCAGATTACACTTACATCATTCATGCGTGACTGCTATGTGAATATTCCAAATTACGGCTGGGATAAACTCAACGCCTCATATACAGAAGGCGGTGCGGAACTCCTTATGGATACAATAGAGAAAAATTTCAATATAAAAATAGATAATTATATCCTTGTAAACTTCATGTCATTTGCGGCAATAGTCGATTCCGTGGGAGGAATTGACCTGAGTATCACTGATGAAGAAGCCGCTGAGATAAATAATATTCTCATGGCAGAAGTAAATGAACTCATGGGCGACGATATTTTTTCCGACCTCCTCGAAGCAGGCGGAAAACTGCACCTCAACGGCAAACAGGCTCTTTCATATTCAAGGATAAGATATGTCGGAAATGCAGACTTTGAACGCACTGAAAGACAGAGAAAAGTCATGAATATAATGCTCAATAAGCTTGAATCCCTCAGACCACAGATTATGAAAGAATTTGCTAAAAATGTCATGCCTACAATGACTACTAATATGAGCAAATTAAAACTCTATTTCCTTTCACTCAGAGTGCCTTTCCTCATAAAATACGATACCGCTCAACTGCAAGTACCTGCGGACGGAACATTCTACGGAGATACTACTGACAGCGGAGATGTCCTCCAAGTGGATTTTGATACAAATTACAGCATACTGAGAAGCAGAATATTCGCAAAATAATAAAAGGGGCTTTTTACAGCCCCTTTTTTATCAGTAATTTTCAGCGGATATTTCAAAATAAGACTGCGGGTGACTGCATACAGGACATACATCAGGGGCATTTGTACCCACAACGATATGACCGCAGTTTCTGCACTCCCAGATTTTAACTTCGCTCTTTTTGAAAACTTCCTGCATTTCTATATTTTTCAGCAAAGCACGATAGCGTTCTTCATGATGTTTTTCAATTTCACCGACTGCACGGAATTTTGCGGCAAGTTCAGGGAATCCCTCTTCCTCGGCAGTTTTGGCAAAATTTTCATACATATCCGTCCACTCGTAGTTTTCACCGTCAGCGGCAGCAGCGAGGTTTTCGCAGGTATTTCCGATGCCTTTGAGTTCCTTGAACCACATTTTAGCGTGTTCTTTTTCGTTGTCGGCAGTTTTGAGGAAAATGGCGGACATCTGTTCAAATCCTTCTTTTTTGGCAACTGATGCGAAATAAGTATATTTATTTCTTGCCATTGACTCGCCTGCGAAAGCGGCTTCGAGATTTTTCTCAGTCTGAGTACCTGCATAGGGGTTAGACTTTTCAGTTACCTCGTCATGGATTTCTTCGAGTTTGTCACCTTTAACTCCGCATTTGGGACAGACAGCCTTTTCTATGCTTTCAGCCTCAAAAATTTCACCGCAAACCTTACATCTGAATTTTTTCATAAAATTCCTCCTTTATTATAATATTATTATGCACGAAAAACAATGTTTTATTCAAGCTGTACAGCATATCCGTTTCTGTATTATAACATATTTTATTATAAATGTCAATAGATTTTATAAAAAATTCACAAAAAACACAGCCGTCAACAAGACGACTGTATCATAATTAAAGTTTTATGCCGTTATATTTAAGCAATTCTCTTGCACTTTCAACGGAGTCGATACCTGTTGAATTTTTGACAGGTGCAAATTCTTTTTTGCGGTCAACTTCATAGGCAAGGCAATTTTCCTGAAGTTTTACCATATCGAGGGCGAGAGTTTCAAATTTATATGCATTAGGCTCATCAGGCGACTGAATTTCACCGTTTTCGTCCATATATCTGAGTTTTTTGAAAGCACGGTGCAGGGGGAGTTTAACCGACAAAGTGCTGTCAAGCTTGTCAACTCTGAAAATATAATTCAATATAACACCGTAATTATATGAGAGTCTGCCGTCAGCCTCACGTCTTGTGAGCATTTCGTCTGTCATTTCATAATATTCAACGATAGAGGGTCTGCCGTCTTCAAGACAGAGAACACCTACTTTTTCGTCAGGTGAAGCCTTAGCGACAACTTTTGCGCCCGAAACTTTTCCAGAATCAAGAACCGCACCGATAAAGCAAGGGTCGGCAATACGCTGTAAAACGTTATCCACAGCAAAAACATTCAGCCATTCTATACTCTGTTCACGCACAACATCGAGCATACCTGTTTTGTCCATTGAAGCATACCAGCCACCGTTTCCGTTGGGAGCGGTGAGAATTTTATCTTTTGCGGCGAGCATTAATTTACCGTCCTTATCAACAGCGGGGAGCTGTTCCTGAATAAAAAACCATACATCTTCCCTGCTGTATCCGAAATAATCATGTTCTTCAAAGAAATCCTTTGTATCCTGATTATTTTCAACACTTGTCATGATGAAAAGCGGAACATAAACGCCTGCTTTTTCCGTAACTTCGAGGAGGTTATTTATAAGGCATTCAAAGATATACAATTCACGGTTAATGCCTATATTGAAAGCACCTTTCGGCTTATCAAAGCCGAGTCTGCTTCCCTGACCGCCTGCAAGGAGGACAGCACCTATTTTTCTTTGTTTTATTAAATTGATACCGAGTTCTGTAAATTTATCTTTATTTTCTGAAATTTCATCAAGTGTCACAGCGGAAAGCGGAGTAAATTTTCCACGTTCTTCTTCTTTTCCGTTCATAGTGAGGACAGAAAGGTCAAGTTTTTCAAACTGTTTTTTAATATTTTCAGTTTCTTCGGAGGACAGATTTTCCATATATTTTATAATGTGATGCTGTTTCAGGTTTTCGAGTTTTTCAATAATTTTATCCATAAACATTAACTCCTTAACGTTATCTAATATTTACATTCTATCATATTTAATGTATGATGTCAAGAGATATTCCTAAAACAAATGCGGAGCAAGAAACTCCGCATTTTAATTATTCATTTATTTTTGCTCTGATGATTTTCTTTGAAGCAGTTTTAACGAACTCTTTGTCTCTGAAAATAACGTTGACAATCCTTTTAGCCTGTGGAAAAGTATTGTTTACTTCCTCAACCTTTGCATTTATTTCAGCCTGAATATCATCTGAAACATAATCAGGGTCGGGATAAATCTGCGCCTTGATAGTTTCATTTTCGGAATAGACAACTATTTCCTTTATGGGAGCGAAAGAAGCGAAACAGTTTTCGAGTTCCTCAGGCGAAACGTTTTCACCGTTTGAAAGAATTATGAGATTCTTTTTTCTTCCCGTTATATAGAGAAAACCGTCATCGTCCTTATGACCGAGGTCGCCCGTCATAAGCCAGCCGTCAGGAGTGAGAGACTTAGCGGTTTCCTCAGGATTTTTATAATACCCCTTCATGACAGATTTGCTTTTTACCCATATTTCACCGTCAACGATTTTAACTTCGCAGCCGTTGACGATTTTTCCGACAGAATCAGGTTTCGGAGAATGTCTTATACCCGTACATATTCTCGGTGAACATTCTGTCATTCCGTAGCCCTGAGTAATATCCATTCCAAATTCTTTATATCCGCTGATAATTTCGGGGCTGAGATAAGCACCGCCTGAGAATATTACCTCAAAATTTTCACCGAATACAGCCTTTGCTATTGCCTTTTTATCAGCACCGTCCTTTGCGGACATCTGCATTTTATTGAGTATTGTTGCGGCAATCATAGGCACGAAAGTGCTTAAATTAGGCTGGAAAACATTCAGATTTCTTGCAAGGTGCATGAGCGAATCGTTTACGCATACTGTTGCACCGTGGCACATTCCGCAGAGTATATCGCAGGTAAAGCAGTAAACATGGTGAACAGGGAGAACGGACAATAATTTTTTTCCGTGGTAGTCACCGTCATCGAAACAGGTTACATTGTCAATCAGGTTTCCGTGCGAAAGCATTACCCCTTTGCTTATGCCCGTAGTACCTGATGTAAAGAGTATTGCGGCTGTATCGTCAATGGAAACTTCCTTTATTTCGGGAATTTTTCCGCTGTAATCGCTGAGTATGTCAGCGAGGAAAAGTATATCATCATGCTTTTTATTGATATTCACAAAATATTTAACCGCAGGACATTCATTTTTAAATCTTTCAAGATTTTTCATATGCTTGTCCTCAAAGAAAACAATTTCGCTGTCTGAGCGGTTTATTTCGCTGATGATATTGTCAATACTGTTTGAAGTATCTATCGGTACAGATACATTTCCGCTGCACTGAATACCGAACCATGCTGTAAGATACTGTGAAGATGTTGTACCTATAACAGCGGCATGGACTTTTGAAGAAAATTTCTCCTGAATCCATACAGCGAGGCTGTCGCAGTTTTCCCTGAAAGCCTTAAAGCTTGTATCAAGGAAAGTTTTTTTACTGTATTCCTTTATATAAATCTCATCGCCGAAAGTATCAGCGGCAGTATAGACTACCTGTCTGAGATTTGTAATACCTGTCATATTAATCATTGGCAAGACCCTCAAAATAATCCGCAAGTTCTCCTACTGTCTTGCATTTAACGGCTTCTTCCTGTTCGATTTCGATATCGAACTCAGCCTCAGCATCGCCCATCATGCTCATAACATCATATGAATTGAATCCCAGATCCTCAATGAAACGGGAATCTCTTGTAATATCCTCTGCCTCTACTTCAACGTACTGGCAAATCATTTCTACCATTTTTTCAAACATAACAACACCTCAATCAAGTCATATCAATAATTTCTTTTATAGTCTTATCGGGATTTTCTATACTTCTGAAAAGCACTCTGCCTGTGAAGTAATACAGGAACTCTATTTCTTCGGGAGTAGCGCAGTCTGTCTGATATCCGAAGAAGAAATTAAGTCCTCCGTCACTTGGTCTGTGCATAGCCGTTATATACATAGGCTGGGGCTGTTTACCGCTGCTGTACCACCTGCTTTTGAAGCCTATGCCTTTAAGCTGGGGAACGATTCCGTCAATAGTACCCGGCTGATATGTAAAGCTTACGCTGTAATAAGCACCGCCGTCACCGACATTATACTTGTCCCTCTGTTCCTTGATGAATTTAAGAGTTGAATAGTCGGCATGAATAAACAAATCTTCCTGAGCCTTTTTGATTTTTCTCATGGAATCGAGGACAGTTTCATCAAGACCAACAACAGTTCTCAGCGGGAAGCAGTGCATTCTTACACCACCGCATTTTTTATTCAGGAGGGTTGAACGTCTGCTTACGAAATCTCTTATACATATATCGGTTTCATTGTCGTTGAATTTTGAAAGAACGGTTCTTATAGCGTGGAGAATGACAACGCTGACGGGCAAATCGTACTGTTTTGCGAAATCCATAATTTTCTTTGTGGAATCCACATCAAGTTCATAGGTGATAGTATTTCCGTCACCGTTTTTAGTAGTGAGCAGACCCCATCTCTGTTCGGGGTTATTATTTTCTCTGCGGAGCTGAATAAGTCTTCCCGGACCTGTAAAATCGGTGTATATGGGTTCGGGCATATCGAGCTGTTTATGCCAGAATTCCTCATCTTTCTTTTGTTTTTTGCTTCCCTCGTAGGCGAGGTCTTTCTTGACGGATTCAATGTAAGATGCCATGGGCTTGGGATAAGGCAGACCGTAGAGCAGACTGCAATAAATTTCAATAACGTCCTTGGCAAATGCGATTACTGAACTTGAATCCATGCAGGAATGATGAACATTGAAATAATATCCGTTATAGCCGTTGGGGAGTGAAACTATTACAATTCTTGAAAGTTTTCCTCCGAAAGTATCGAATCCCTGAGAAGTCCATTTATTGAGGACTTCCTCGACTCTGCTTTCCTCCCATTCAGAGAAGTCATAATATTCAAAGTATTCGTTTGTATAGGGAACGACATACTGCCACATTTCGCCTGTTTCGGGGTCTTTCCAGAAGCGCAGGCGCATTGACTCGCATCTCTCGACAGCACGGTTGAGAGCCTCACGCAAAGCGGCTATATTGAGTTTCATCTGAAAATACTGACCTGTACCGATATTTACTATTTCGGAAGTAGGGCTGTATCTGAGGGTGTAGATATGAACAATCTGGGCAGGAGTAAGGGGGTAGCAGTCGTAAAGTATTCCACCGATATTTTTCTGCATAATAAGCACCGTCCTAAAAGCGACAAATTTCGTAATGCGAATATTTCGTATTACGAACTAATTATACAACAATTTACCGCAATATTTCAATAGGCAAAATAGCCAAACTTAATAAGCGGTTTTCTTCAATATTTATCAGGATAATACGAAAGTACAATTTTTAAAAGTCTGATGAGTTCTTTTACATCATTTTCGCCGAGGATTCTGAAAAGACCTTCATATTCTTTTCTTATATCCTCACGTTTTTCCTTTGAAACCTGTCTGCCCTTTTCGGTAATCTGAGCTTTTACTACACGCCTGTCGCTTTCAATGCGTGTCCTTATGATTAAATTTTTCTGTTCGAGGCTTTTGAGAATATCCGCCATACGTCCGGGGACGACATGGAGTTTTTTGCCTAATTCTCCTGCGGAAGCACCCTGCGGCATTTCAGACAGGCAGTTGAGGACACCGTATTCGCCTCTTATACTGTTTATGACCTCGATATTATTTTTCCTGTTGAGCAAGTCTGCAAGAACGCCATAGAGTTCTTCGGGTAGCTTGTCATCTTTACCAGCCATTCAAAATATCTCCTTTCAACAATTCTGTAAAAATTATTATATCATATCTCATTTAAAAAAGTCAAGAAATTTTTGATAAAAGAAAAAGACTGCACCGAGATGCAGTCTTTCCGAAGCGTACACTTCATATTTTTCCTTGGGAGGAGTCTGTATTAAAGAGGTTGTAGATTACTGATTGTTGTAAGTTACCCACTGATAGCGAGCAGTAAGGGGAGTTTTTCCGTCATAGTGGTTGAGCCATTCGTCAACGCCTGTTCCGGGCCATGTATTCATCATGATTCTGCCCTTAGTTGAGGGGATATTTTCTGTTACAGTGTGAACAGCTTTTCCGTCAACGTACCATGTTATATGGTCGGGCTGCCAGTCAAATCCGTAAGTATGGAATCCTTCAGATGCATCAAAGCCGAGGTCATACATAAATTCGTGGTTGCCCTTGCTGTCTGTGTAGTAGTTGAACTGAACCTTTGTTGTATCTTTACCGAGAACTTCAACGTCAATTTCGTCCCACGGATTATTTTCAGAAGGACCTGTGTATGTGAAGAATGATGAAACAACACCGTTATTCTTTATAGCCTGCATAGATGTCTCATAGTAGCCGTAGCCATAAGTATCGGAAGTTCTGTATTCTGCGCCTGAGTAGTTATATTTGCCTGAGTGGTCTTTGTCGATTGTGAGGCTGAGAACACCACCGTCAAGGGAAGTATTCTGTTTATACCAGCCGCAGTCGAAACAGCTTCCGTTAGTCCAGCCGTCAGATGCAAAGAACAGAGGAGTTTCGCCCTTTGAGAAATCAGCAACCATAGTTGCATTGGCATTCATAGTACCTTTTCCGCTTGTATCAGTATCTTCAGAGGGAGCGGGAGGAGTTATAGTCGGGTCACCGTTGAGGTATGATTCAGGGAGTTTTGTGATAACCTTAGCATCATATCTCTGGATAGATGCGGCATCATTACCTGTTATACCGCTTCCGTTTTCGTAAACGTCACCCTGCATAGCACCCTTGGGGTCGAGAGCATATTTACTTCTGTTTGCGATACTCTGGAGGATAGCAACAGCATCGGAGATAGATACCTTTTTATCGCAGTTTGCATCGCCCCAGAGCCAGTCACCGTCAGAAGGTGTGATATCTTCACTTACTGTTGTAGTAGTAGTAACTATATCTTCTGTTGTGGTGGTAGTTGTAACTTCGGGCTGATACGGGTCGGGGTCAGCAATAGATGCATTTTCGTCTGTAAGTGTGAGGAGATATGTAAGAGGTGAGTTCCAGTAAATAGTTATTTCATTTGTTGAATAGCTTTCGGAATTGTCAACATAACGCTTTGCAGCAGGTAAATCCTGACAATAAGCCTTAGCTGCACTGTCTTCAAGGTTAGAGTTTACACCGCCTACGAGCATACCTCTCATAGCCTCGCCCTTAGCCATTGAGGGTCTGTGGTGAGGATTTTCGGGAGAAACAGTGCCGTAGCCTGTAACAAAGCTTGTGCTTACGGGGTTTGTACCGAGGAGGTAGTCAAGCTGTGCATCAGCGGCATCGAGATATGAACTGTCGCCTGTGAGCTGATTTGCAAGACCGAGGATTATACCTGCATTTGCAACAGTCATATTGCTGCCCCAGTCAAACTTAGTAAGTGCAACACCGTAAGGTGAGCTTGATGAACGGCTCTTGAAAATATCAGCCTGAGAGATTATTGCGCTCTTTGCGTTATTGTATACGATTGAACTTGTATCTGCATGGGGGTCTGTAACGATTGCGATATTGCCGTAATCGCCTACTGTTGCCCAGTCAAGACCCTTTGAAGCAACACCGATTACATCGAGATATTTCTGATTCCTTGTAGCACGGTAAAGCTGGCAGGCAGCCCAGTAACGCTCGTCCTTGTCGGAGTTGTCACCATACTCACCTGTTACGATATCTTCGGGGTTCTTGAATACAAAGTTGGGATTCTGTTCAAGCCAAGCCCATGCCTTTTCAGCACGGCTGAGACAGTCATCAGCGAAATCCTTGTCAACATCTTTATAGAACTCATATGCAAGAGCCATAGCAGCGGCAAAGTCTGCGGTAGATGTTGAAGATACGGGAGTAACGATAAGGGGCTTTGTTTCTTCCTCAGGCATAACGTATCCGGGGAAAGTTGCACAGCTTACCTTGTGGTAAACACCACCGTTTGAAGCCTGCATTTTCTTCATCCATTCGAGTTCAAAACGTGCTTCATCAAGAATATCAGCAGTACCGTTTCCGCTTTCAGGGATACCGATATTGTCGCTGTAAGCATCGGGATTTGTCTGGTAAGCATAGAGAAGGTCTGCAACAGCCTTTGCTGCGGGAACGATATATCTTCCAAAGTCGCCTGCATCGTGCCAGCCGCCGCTTACATCAATCTGTTCATTTGTGCCGTAAACAGTAGCCATTGTGTTATGGCAAGCTCTGTGACCGAAAGTGCTGTCCTGAACTTCAACACCGCATCTCTGGAGATATAACATTCTTACGCTGTCATCGAGGAGGTTTGTATAAACACCATCACCGATTTCAAAAGTATATGAAGGGTCAAGGTTTCCGCACTTGATGTAATACTTTCCTGCCTCTTTGACTGCTGAAAAGTCGCCTGTATAGTTTGTTTCACCGGCAGAAGAATTTTCAGTTCTGTTTTCAAGTTTTCCAGTGTAAACAGCCTGACCTGATGCAGCATTTATAACAGAAAATTCAGATTCATTTGTGATATCACGGAATACAGCGGTTTTCTTGCTGTCAGGCTTATAGCCTACCTGATTGAGGTTGATTGAAGGAGCATAAGGTCTTGATGCTGCATAGTCAACCTTGCTGTCGTCAACGAGTTCAAGTGATACATTGTCGATAAAGATTTTATGTTCGGGGAGCTGACCCTCATGTTTTTCCTGAATACCGCAGTTGAACACGAGTTTAGCCATTATATCTGTTTCTTCTTCCATGGTGAACTCATAGTCAACAGTCTGGGGAGTTGAAGTAAGTTCAAGACCTTTCCATGTATAAGCCTGATATGTACCGCCGTTCTGCTGAATCATGCACTCGATGAAACGGTCTGTTGTGGAAGAAATGTCATATTTAAGTCTGTAAACACCGTTCTGATAGAGCGGAACTATGTCATAGAATACCTGTACAGCGT
>OCVV010809884.1_pt1 | contig 23225 bp, 30 predicted proteins | sample 1539721 | NCBI WGS metagenome assembly OCVV01 (sample SAMN02144230, study PRJEB22623) | gut metagenome | biome: sheep rumen | host: Ovis aries | place: New Zealand
CTTTAAGTCCTGTAGCACCATCTAAATGTTTAGGTAATGCATCGGCACGACTTCTTTTTCAAATATATCAAACACATCCGTCTACTCTATAATATTTATTACTTGCAATAGCATCATATTCCATATCGCTATCTGTAACTATTAAAACATTTGAAGGAGCTGTTTTTATTATATTTGCAATAATTTTAGGTCAAGCACATGTACCACCTTGATTTCTAGCACTATAATAGTCTCTAAATATATCATCTGAAAAATAATAAAGATCTATGATAATTTCGCCTTCATCTTCAAATTCTTTTACAACTTCTAATAAATCTTTTTCTCGCTTTATATCATCTGAGTTAAAAGATGCAGAGCAGTCTAAATATACTTGAATTAATGGTGTTTTTTCATCATATTCTCCACGTATAACTTTACCTTGCTTAATAATATTATCATTTTGATGATGTTTATTAATTGCTCCTCAAGAATTTTTTTCTTTTTTTATCTTATCAAGCTGATCACGAATAGTATCATATAGGTCATCTTTAAATTGTTCTGTGCCTGGCATATATGCAACATTAGTTCTTCGTGCTTCACGTCTTGCTTCACGGTCTTTCTTTATTCGATCTCCGCCACCTTGAATATTTATAGCGTCTTCTCGATCAAAATCACGTCTTGATTTAGGTGATTCAAGATCTTGTTTAATTTTTTTAACACGTAAATCTCTTGGATCATCATAGCTAATTGGCTCAACAGTATCAACATCATCTAATACTTGATTAATTATATTATCAAAACTGTCATCATCAATTTCTTCAATAGTTTTGTTAATAACTAAATCTTCATGTAGAGATTCTTGTTTAGCTGCAGCTTCTTGACGACTTTTTAATATGTCATTTAAAGCAGCTTTAGCTCCGGCAGATTCACCATTACGCAGCATTTTTAAAATTTGCATCATATTGTCAAATTCATCTTGAGGTGATTTTTGTGAATTACTTGAATTACTTTGGCTAGGATCTACATTTCCGTGTCTTGGTGATAAATCAAATGGATTTTCTATTTCCTGTGCACTTGATTGGCTATTTGAGCTGCCATTACTATTTTGATTATTATTTTGCTCATTATCAGAGTCACTATCATCTTCATCATCTTCATTAGCTTCATCATCAGAGCTATCGCCATCTGATGAACTATCAGCATCATTGTCAGATTCTTCACCTTCATTATTAGAATTGCTTTCACCAGCAGCTTCTTTAGCACCTTCAGCAGCTTCTTCAGCCTCACCAGCAGCCTTTTCTGCAGCATCAGCTTCAGCTTGTGCTTTTTCACTATCACCAGCTTCTTCAGCATTCTTAGCAGCATCTGCATGTTTTTGTGCTGCCCTAGCAGCTTCTTCAGCAGCTTCTGCTGCTTCTTTTGCAGCTTCAGCAGCATCTGCTAAATCTTCACTATCTGCTTGTCCAGATTCTGCTGCTTCTTTTGCTTTTTCTGCAGCTTTTTCAGCAGCATCTTTTGCTTCTTCGGCTGCATCTTTTGCAGCATCTGCTGCATCTTGCGCACGATTTGCATCACTTGTATCAGTATCTTCATCTTCAGAATTTTCAGAATCACCTGTAGCTGAATTATCTTTATCTTGGCTTTTACCACTACCACCTTTACTATGATTCTTAGATGATGTTTTATCGCCTTTGCTAAGTTCATTACGATTAGCTCAACGTTCTAATTGGTCAGCTTCTTTATCTAATTTATCAGCCATTGCAGTATTACCATCTGCTCTAGCTTTTTGAGCAGCTTCTCTTGCATCTCTAGCTACACGAATAGCCTTAATTCTTCGTTCTCTAATAATTCTTGCTTTTTCTTCTTGCTCAGCTGAAGGAGTATTATTAAAAATATCCTCTATATCAGTTGTTGTAGTATTAGTTTTGTTATCAGTATCTTCTAATAATATTTTATGTACTTTCATAAAAACTCCTTATCTACAGCACTTTATAAGAGCTCCAATTTGATCATCAGTATAATTAGAATCTTTTAATTTATTCATAATTTCTTGATACCAGGCATTATAATCTTCTTCATAAGTTGTATCACCCTTAATAAGCTTAAGACACTCTAATGCTACTGACTTTTCTTCAGGTGAATAAACAGTAGTAAACACTTCTCCAGTAATAGGTGAAACAATGTCACACTGACTAATTGGCTTACTATTATAAATTTCTTGCATCATTTTATCAATATCATTAGGTGTATAGTCAGCTTTTTTTGCTTCAAGTTCTTTTAAACTATCAAAAATTTCTTGATAGTTATCGGCCATCTTAGCATCTTCTCCATATCGTTTTTTAAGATTATTTAAAATTGTATCATAAAAATCTTGTATATTTATATATTCTGATGGTGCTGTATTATTTTTGTATGAATGTAAACTATAGGAAGCCTTTTTTAAAGTTGCACTGTCTTCATCAGAATTGATTTCACCTGTTCAATTATATTTTTTCATCTCTGCTTCAAGTGCTTTATACATTTCTTCTAAAGACATTCTTTCCCAGTCTCTACGGTGGTCTTCTGTAACTAAACCAGAAATAACTCTACCGTTTATTCACAGATGCTTAACAGTAGACTTATCTTCTTTTGTATATCTTTTATTTGATATTTCAAAATCTTCAATAATATTTAACATCTCGTGAATAGACATACTTGTTTTTAAGTGCATCTCTGGTATTTCATCTTTAAGATAATTAACCATACGAATTTGATGCATCATTAAATAGTGTGCTAATTCATGTCTTAGTATTACATTAAGTTGATAAAATGTTGTTGGATCAATTAAAAAGCCTTGATTTATATAAATATTGGCACCTTCAACATCAACTGCTGCTGTTGAAGGCTCTTGACCATATGGAACTATCTGTATTGTAAATTGCTCTAATACTTTTGCATATTTTGCATGATGATGTCCTTGACCGTCATCTTTTAAAAGATTTATTAATTTCTTTTTTAAAATTTTTTCAGTACGATTCATGTAATCACGAGTATTTTCACCCTCGGATAAAAAAGCAGGTGTTAAATTTGCCATAAATAAATACTCCTAAACCTAAGATCAGCTATCAGTAAAGCCATTAATAATGTCTTCAATTTCTTTAGCAGATTTTACGCCAGCATTAGCAGCGGCAGCACCAGCAGCTTTGTTTCAGAAGTCTGGATCATCATCATCTTCTATATCTGAATTTGCATTTTGACTATCTGTATTTTGTTCCTGATTAGCTTGATTATCTACATTATTTTGATTATCAGCTGTAACAGCTTTAGGCTCTTCAATGCCAGCATCAGCAAATAGATCTTCACGAGTAGGTGATTCATAACCTTTAATAATTTCTAATAACATTTCTGTTGTATTATCTTGACCTGTAACAGATTGGTCTAAGAAGTTTGCACCTCTAAGCAATCAGTTCTTAAATTTTTCAACATCACCTTTTGCTGCAGCTATTCCAGTAGTTAATGCACGTTGATTTAACATTTTTTTACCACTATTAGCAAGTTCGCTTAGCTTATCTTTTCCATCATACTCAAATGTATCATCATTGCAAATCCAAGTACCTAAATCCACAATTCTTAAATATTTTTCAATTTTATCAAAATTTGGATGCTCTTTTGCTTTTTCTTCATCAATTCTCTTAAGATAATATTTATTTAAAAATTCAATAGTAGTATTTGGGTCAGAATCAATATTATCAAAATAATATAAGAAACGTGTTTTTTCAGCATCATTTAAATTTGCCGCACCTCTATCTGTACGAACAGCCGGGTTCATTATAGCAATTGTAAACAAGAAATTTGGAAAATAACGTCTACCATTTTTATCTTTACCAACAATATAATGTTCATTAATTAATGTTAAAACAGATGCACGAATTTGGTCTTCTGTTTGTCTATTATATTCGTCTAATAAAAGAATAGAGTAGTCTTTATCTAACGAGTCTAAGTTTCTTGAGTAAGCTTGAACAATATAATCTGGATCATCTTTTGATTGAACAGGATAACCATTAATAAAAGCCTCCAAATCATTATTTTTCATATTTAAATACACAAGATTTATTTCTTTTCCATTTACTTTTGTACGCTTTGCCCAGTCATAAACAGAAGCTGTTTTACCAGAACCAGGAAGTCCACAAATCATAATATTTGCAACTTCAGTAGATCCTTCTTCTTTTCAATCAAGAGCTGTTTCCAAGCATTCATCTAAGGCATCAGTAATAAAGTTTTTAACGCCTATGCCAGTATCTTTATCAAGATCTACTACTGCTTTTTCAGCATTAATTTTATCACCTGCTGCTGCAACATCACCTGCAAGTTCTGCAGGATTAGTTTTAAGATTACTTGCATCAACTTCTTTTTCAACCTTGTCTAATACCTCTTTACCAGAGTCGTCATTGTCAATAACAACAGCACCATCTGCTTCTTTTAAAAGTGATTCATTAAGTTTTTTAATTTTCATGTTATATTCTCCCCTAAATTAAGAAATGCTTTTTTGCATTCATTCACTATAAATATCTATGTCTTTAATATTAACACCTTCAGTAAGTTTTTCTTCCAGCTCTTCATTTAATACAGAAGCTTTAATAAAAGCTTCTCCAACATCAGTTGATACTTTAAAATATCCTTTTCCATCAGCTTTTTGTGTTACTTTACTTATATTAGTATATTTAACACCAAATCTTTTCTCACAAAAATCTAATGCTTTATCAGCTGCTGCAACGCTTTCAAAGAATAATGTACAATCTGTATAACCATTACCAGAACCAAATTTAACTTTTTCTGCAGCTTCTTGTGAAACTGTTTTTACACCGCCTATACTAGTAGCTATAAGTGGAGTAATAAAAGCTCTTGGTGTATTTTTACCAATTTTATCTGCAATTATACAATAAACTGGTCCACTTAAATAAACTTTTTCACCAGCATTGCCAATTAAATTTGGAATATCTTGTGAGTGTCCACCAGAAGATTTATAGCCATTCGCAGGTGCTTTTTTAGCAGCAGGTGCTTGGCTATTTGTGGCAGTTCCTTGATTAGATGCAGCTGGTGCTGCTTGTGCAGCTGTTGCTGTAGGTGCAGCTTGAGCTGTTTGATTTGCTGTTTGATTTGTTGTTTGATTTGCTGTTCCTGTATTAGTTGCTGCTTGTTGAGTTGAAGTAGCAGGTTGTGGTTTATTATTTAAGAAACAACCAGCTTTAAATAGAGCATGGCCTAAATAAGTAGATTTATACTCGTCTAGTTGTTCTATCGATATATCAGTATCATCCCAAATGATATTATTTTTAGCACAAAACTCAGCGATACAATATGCTATACCTTCAGCTGAAAGATCAAATCATTCATTAGTTTTTGAATTAAAGTAGGAAAATCCTGAAAGAGCACCAATTATATAGTTTAAATCTTTACTAATAAAGCCTCATTTATGATAGACTATTTCCTCACAAATCTTTTTGCAAAGTGCAGGAAACGCACCACCTCTGTTAAAAGCTAGTGTATTAGTACCAAATAGTCCATCATACTGCTTATTTTTATCTTTTACAAGTCCGCCATAAGAAAATAGCGTCATTAAGAATGCTCCTTTATAACTTGCATACTCTGGTGACTTGCTTGATAATTCCGAAAGAGATATAAGTTTATTCATATTAAATAACTCCTCAAGTTATAATTTTAAATCAATTAATTTAGCAAATAAAACTAATTGATATTCTCAATATGTTGACAGTTTGGATAATTTGAACAGCCCTTAAATAATTTACCAAATCTACTTCTTCTAATGACTAGCTTGCCACCACATTCAGGACAAATATCTGTTGATTCTGGCATATCTAAGTTCTCAGAATTTGTTTTTATAGAAGCTTCTAAATTTTGGAAAAATTCATTAAGATATGTTATTCTATCTAATTTACCAGCAGCAATTTTATCTAAGCTTTCTTCCATTTCTTTTGTATAATTTAAATTAATTAAATTTGGAAAAGCTCTATCTAAAAATTCAGAAAGTTGTATACCTTTATCAGTTGGTTTAATTTTTTTGTCCTCAACTGTTGCATAACCTCTTAGTGGACTTACAACTGTATCTACAATTGTTGCATAAGTTGAAGGTCTACCAACACCAAGATTTTTTAATTGTTGAACAAGTGATGCTTCTGTAAATCTTGCAGGTGGTTGTGTAGATTTTGTTTCCATTTTTAATTCACAATCCTGCAAAATTTCATCTTGATTAAAAGTTTCTTTAATAATATTTTCATCATCTTTTTCATAATTATATACTTGTCTATAACCTGGGTCTATTAATTCGTTAGAAACCATTGTGAAATTATGACCATTATTAGTAATAATATATTTAGTTTCAGAAAATTTTGCATCAGGGAGAACACATGCAATAGTTCTTTGCCAAATAAGTTTATATACTTTTTGTTGTATATTATTAGAATTTTGTTCATTAAATAATTCTGGTGTTAATGCTGGATCTGTTATTCTAATTGCTTCATGTCCATTTTGAGCTAAAGCATCAGATTTGCCAACTCTTGGTGCTACAACTGTTTTATAATTAGTTTTAACATAATTTGTTAAATCTGTAATAAAGTCTGGTGCAAGTGTTGTATCATCAGTTCTATGATAAGAAATTTTACCATCTTCAAATAACTTTTGAGCAACTGACATTGATTCTTTAACGCCAATGCCTAATTTACTTGCTACTTCTTGCTGAAAAGTTGCAGTGCAGAAAGGTGGCTTTGGTGATTCCTTTTTCTCACGTTTTTTAATATCAGAAATAACAAAGTCATTTCCTTTGCAATCTTCAATAACTTTATCAATTTTATATTTTTCAGTAATTCTGTCACTATCATATTTTGCTTTAAACTCTACATTGTTTTTCTTAAAGTTTAAAAATAGCTCAAAATAAATTTCTGGAATAAAATTTTGAATTTCTTTTTCTCTATCAACAATAACTTTTAAACCAATTGATTGACATCTACCAACTGATCTGGCACCTAAATAATTTCTCGCTATCGGTGATAAAGAGTAGCCTATTAATTTATCTATAGAAAGTCTTGTTAATGCGGCCTGGACTAAATTTTGGTCTAATTCTAAGGCATTATCAATAGCTTGTACAACTGCTTTAGGTGTAATCTCATGAGTATAAGCTCTATAATAAGCTTCTGGCTTTAATTTTAAAAATTTAACCAATGATCAACCAATTAATTCACCTTCACGGTCAGCATCAGAAAAGATTACAACTTTAGACGCACGCTCAGCCTGTTCTTTTAAATTTTGAACAATTTGATAATGTTCTTCATCTATTTGTAAATTTAATTCAAAATCTTTATCTGGGAAAACACCAGAATTTTTATAGCTTGTACGTTTATCAGCAAGAGTCATTATATGACCTTTGCTTGCCATAACCATTACTTTATAGCCAGCATCATCTAAAATTTTAGTAATCTTTTTTGCTTTTGTAGGGCTTTCGCAAATAACAAGCATTCTATCTGTTTTAGTTATTTTCTTTGCCATCTTCTTTCTCCTGTTCAGGAATTTCCAAATTTAATTTTTCTATTAATAATTGTCTAATACAGGCAGAAAGCGACAAATCTCTGTTAAATGCTTCTAACTTTAAAGCTGTTCTTAAATAGTCAGGAATTTCTAAACTAATAATTTTTGTTTTTGACATATTTGTCTCCTTTATTTTAAATTCTTATAAATTAATGAGACTACTGTATTTCCTTGCGATACTACTCTGCCAAAGAAATCAGTAGTATGGTCATATTTTTTTCTGTAAAAACCAACAATTTGTCTGCTTGACCAAATTCTTGCAATTTGATCCCCATTTGGACAAGTTTCAATAATACCTAAAAAATGTCCATAAAAATCTTTAATAATCTCTTCTTTATTTGCCATTATTTTTTCTTCCCTTTTAAAAAATTATTAAACATTGCTTTATTTTGTGCTTTAATATATTTATTTTGTTGTTCACGAACTTTACGGTCATCTTCTATAACTTGTGTTCTTCCATTAATAACATCTTCAGTAAATTTTAATTTTTTATAAATGTCTTGGTCAGCTTCAGAAATTGCGTCAGTTAATGCTTTAGTTTTTGCTTTAACAAATTCTTTATAAACATCAACAACTTGATTAAATTCATCATCTGTTAAATCCCAAAGTGACCCATCTTCTTCAATATCTGAAACTAGACCTAATTCATTTGGTAAAATTCCATCTAATAATTGGCATTGTTGATCAAATAATCTTGCAACTGTTTTTAAGAATTTATTGTCTTCATACTTAAATTCATCATTGTAATAAACAGCTCTAATTTCTTCTGGTCTTGCAATTAAAATTTCTTTGCCAGGTAATGAATTAAATGTTTCTGGACCAATAATACTGCCAGTCTTTTTAGTAATAATTGGATTAATAAATACTTTAATTTGGTCTGCAAATCTAATACAGAAAATACGTTTATTAATTCCAATCTGAGGCGCTGCAAGTGTAATTAATTTTTCTTCTTCCATTGTAGCCTTTAACTTTTCAACTATTTCATTGCCCTCTTCACGTTTTGTGCCAGCTTCAGTTAAAAACTCAAGAGGTTCTGCTGGTTTTTGTAATAAATTTAAATCTGTTATAATCATATAATCAGCTCCTTACTATTAATTTAGCAAATTATTTTTTTAATATTTTAATAATTTAATAAAATAAAAAAATAAACAGCTTAGTGCTGTCTATTTTTGTAATTCTGAAATTTTATTTTTCATAGATGTGATAGCATTTTCATTCTCTTTTAAGACAGCTTCACCATCATTATTATGCTTATTTAGTCTATTTAGTAGCTTTTGTTGCTGTACAGTATACTTTGCCTTCTTATTTTTACGATTTGGCAAACTTAATAGATAAAAAATATATTCAATACGTTCTTTATTTTGCTCAATATTTCTAAGCTCTTCTTTTAAGTCAGCTACTTGGTCTTCGGTTACAAAACCATCTGCTAAGCCTTTTGCAAAATCTGTTAAATCATCTTTGGCTGTAATATATTGGTCTAAAATAGTATAATAATAGTCTTGTAAATCTCTTATTGCCATAATAACTCCTATAAGTTTTCAAACATTGTAATAATGTCAGGAAAATTGTCTAAACCTTCTTCAGTAGCTATTTCATAAGCTTCTTCTACACCATTTCCATTTAAAAAAATATTAATTTCTTTTTTAATCCTTTTTTCATTATATTTAAATTGTTTGGCTTCTACTTTAAAACCATTAATTAATAATGCAAAATCTGGTGTAATAGGGCCAATAGTTAAAGTTGTAGTAGTTCCAGCAATTGTTCTAATAAACATATAAAAATCTGCTGGACCAATATCTTTAACATCGCCTGTTGCTTTTATACAAGTGTTACCTTGATCTTCAACTTCTAATGTTTGAGTAAAAGTTCTTTCAACTGCATATTCTACAATTAAGCTCATTATTTTTCCCCAATTTTAATATAGTATTTATCATTATTAAAATCAGCTATTAAGAAAATATTATAAGTAATATTATCTAGGTCTAATTCAAAATAATTAATAGCTTTAGTTGTTGTTCCATTTGTATTAGTTTCAAAGTTTGGATACTCTGTATTAATTGCTGCATCCTCTAATTGTGTGTAGGCTTTTGCATAATCATTGCTATCATCTAAATAAACAATATAAAAATGATTTTCATAATTTCCTGTCTTATCAATCTTTAATTTTTTAAGAACTTCTTTAATTTTATTTGTCATTTTTATCTTCCTCTTCTTCTACAACAGGTGTTGTATAAATTGGTGCAGTTCCTTGTCCTTGTTGAGGCAGAATACCTTGTAAAATACTATTAACTGCAGCCATTACACGTTCTCTAGATTCTTTTGTTTGCGGTTGTGCACCGGAAAAATCATTATTTTGTTGATTAATTTGAATAAGCGGCTTTTCATCTGCTCCCATAACCTGCCTACGAGACTTTTCAATAATATCTTGAATAGTTTTTAAACCAAGAAATAATTCTTGATTTGATATTTCATCTGGACGTTCTTGATATCTTTTAATTGCTTGATCAGTTAATGTATCCATTAATTGGCTTAGCTTGTCAACTCTAACCATTGTTTTTTTATCTTGATTTATATTAAATAAATGAGTTAAATCTCTAGTTTTTTCAATGTCAGTTTCAACAATTAATTTATTTAAAAGATCCTTAGATTCTGTATCAAGCTCAATCATTCTTAAGGCAGGCACACCTGCTGTCGACTCTTGTTGAACTGCTTGGTTATCAAGTTCTTTTAATTCATCATTAGCCATATTAGAATACCTCATCATAAACTTTTATTAACTTATCTACTATAGCTTGTTCAAGAGCCTCCTCAAGTGGGTCAATTTTATTATTAATACATTTTTTAATTGTTGTTTTTAATTCTTGACTTGGTATAAACTTACATTGCCCATCAGCTAAATTTACACTTAATGTGCCTAGTCCGATATTTAGTACTGCTATATCTTCTTTAGCTTCTAATGCATCATGAATTGCACTACCTATACAAAGAATTTCTTTTGTATTAACTGCATTTAAAACTTTGATAGGAATTTTTGTTGCAGAACTTATATCAGTAATTATATTTGATTGTAATGCCATATATTTTCTCCTAATCTATCTTTTTTAAAATGTCCATTGGATCTTTGCCATTTAAATTTCAGACATGTTTTTCAAGTTCTTTAATATATTTTTTTAAAGACTCATCTAATTTATGTTGAATACAGTGTGCCATTATGTCAGATTGAGCATATTTATTAGCAAATATTTCTTTTATAAACAGCACTCTTGTTTCAAAAGTTCGAGAAGCTTCATCAAATTTACTCATGCTTCATATTACTCCTATCAATATTATAATCTGCTAAGATAGGCAGTATTTTTAAATATAATTCAGTAATTTTATCACGTTGTTTTGGTGTAATATTTTCTAATTTAGCTTGTGCTTCTATAAATGAATTATGCTCAATATTTACATATTGATATAACAATAAAGCATTTGATAATACTACCATTTCAGATTCAGTTGGAAATTTAACAGTTTTTCCGGCAAAATAAGTTAATATACGTGTTAAATTACTTCCATCACATAAATAACATAATTCACTTAATACTGCATAATCTGGAATTTCCTGTACTTTATAAAGAATAAATAACATTAAAGAATAAATATCAGATAAATGTAAAGAATTTACACTATCTTTAATACTAGTCGTCTTCATAGTCCTCCTTATATAATCCGTCTGGTGAAGCAATCATTTTTTCTAATATAGCATCACTCAAATTATTTTCTTTATAACATTCTATTAAGTTTTCTTTAAATGTTGTATACAGCTCGGTTAATAAAATTTTAACATAACCAATTAATGACTTTGGTAATTTTCAAAGTAATACTGTTACTGGATTTCATTCAATGGCACCAGTTGTATTTAAGCCATGTAAGAAGTTTAATAAAAGTGTTATTTTTAGCTTTTTTCATTCCGGCTGATTTTTATGAAATGGTGAACCAGCCAATGTTTGATCAATATATTTTGGAATACTGTGTAAAACATCAGCAACAGCTACTTGCAACATTACACTTGTTTGCGACTGTGCTGCTTGCTCCTTTAAAGTTTCTTTAAAAGCATAAGCATCAAATTGTTTACTAGTAAATTCTTCAGAAATTACTTGGGCAAAAGTTTCACGCATATATTCAACTTTCATTGGATATAATAAAGCTTTTGTATAATTCAAGCAAGATTTGATAGGACTAATAACTTTACCTTTAATGGTCTTACCTTGATTTTGATAATTTTTTTGAATTGCTGTAAATAATCTTTGCGCAGCATATAAAGCATAACCATCATAATCTTCAAAATTTTGGAACATACGTTTTTTAATACTTAGAGCTTTTGTCAATAGGTATAAATAATTATAAACAGTGTCCTCAATATCTGGGTATTCTCCTGGGTGTTCACCAATTTTCGGGATATTCTCATCTATTCATATACACATATCAGTATAACGCATATCTGCGGGTTTTCTTCAAAGCATAATTAATTCTCCTAAATTACAAATACTTCACTGATACCATCAGAATTTTTAACTACTTTTAATTCAGAATCATAGCTTAACTCTAATTCGTCAGCATGATGTGAAATAATAAAGACTGATTCAATATCACAAAGTTTTGTTGTTATTAAATTTAAAATATTTTCTGTAGCAACTTTATCTAAGTTATCAAAAATTTCATCAAGTACTAAAATATTAGAGCTATAATTTGATTGAGTACTTAATAAGTCACGTAAGGCAAATTGAACAATTAAGTCTACTCTTTGCCTTTCACCACCTGATAAGTTATCTAATAACTTATTACAATAAGAAATATTTAAATCATTTCCATCTAAATAAATTTCTAATTCATCAGTACCAAATACTACTTGACTATACTCTTTTGCTTTTTTGTTTAAATAAGCTATAATATTTACTAATAAATATCCACGAAAATCACGTTTAGCTAAAGCATCCATTTTTCTAATAATATCTAAATGATCACTTAATATAGTACGTTGATCTGTATTACTAGTTATTATTTTATTTAAACGTTTAACTTCAGTTTCAAGAGCACCTTTTGTATTTTTTAAGTTATTAAAAGTTTGCTCTTCGTGTTCTTTTTCATATGTTAATTTTGCAAGGCCAGTATTTAGCTTTTGCAATTTAGTATTTAAAGTTAATTGTTCTGTTTGCAACTCAAACCCATAATTTTTTAAAGTTGCTTGTTGAGACTTAATACTATTAATTGCATCATCATATTTATTATTAACAGTTTGCTTTTCAACATCTAATTTTTCTTGCAAAGTAGTCGTATCTGCCTGAACTTTATTAAGACTTTCTGTTAAAGTTATTTTTTCATTGTACTTTTTTTGTAATTGCTCTTCTTGTGCTGCTGTACTTGGTTTTTCTTTACCAGGAATTTTTTGGCCACAAGTTGGACAAATATCAGTAATAGCTTTTAATCGCTTAATTTCATTTTGCAATGCTGTACACTCACCAGTAATAGAATTTATATCAAGCAATATTTTTTGTTTTTCTGCAGCTTTATTATTTAAGCCTTCATTAAATCTATTAGTTACAGCTATAATTTCAGAACTTCTATTATTAGTAAAATTTAATAAATCATTGTTAGCTTGTTCTAAATAGCTATCATTTGTTTTAATTTTATCATTTATTTCATTTAGCTTATTTTGACAACTTATTATTTCATTATTTGTATCTAAGATTAATTTATCATAATCTGGACAAACACGTTGCTCTAATTGTTTTACTATACTACTAAGCTGAGCTTGGGCTGTAGATAATTGTGTATTTGCAACTAATAAAGCATCATCGACTGTTCTAATTTGACCTAAAATAATGTCTTGCCTTGCAGATATTCTATTTTTAACATCTTCAATCATAAAATCTGAATTAGTTAGCTTTTCTAATAAATCTTTACGACCAGACGGCTTTAAACTTGAAAATTTTGTAGGTAGACCTTGTCCAAGAATTGCAGTTGTTGCAATTAAATCTTTTGTTAAAGCAGGTAGTTGTTCGCCTAAGATTTTTTCACTTTCAGTAAAAGTTTTACCACTTAAATCAACATCATTTTTAACAATAGTTAAGTTAGACTTTGGTGCAAAAGCTCTTGTTATTATATAATGATCATTATCTACAGTTATATCAACAGTAGTATAACCCGTATTATCATCTGTAATATTAAGATTTTTTAAATTCTTTTTTAATCCTTGAATTGTTTCACCTGTTATTGTGTAGCATAATGCTGACCATAAAAAAGATTTTCCTGAGCCATTAGATAAAGCATTATCTTTTTTATATTTGTTTTCACCAATTACTGAGCAAAAACCTTTGTCTTTTAAATCAACTTCAGCATGATTATAGCTACCAAAATTATGCAAAATAACTTTATTTCATAAAACATTCATCAGTTACCCACGCCTCCATATAATGTGCTATATTGTTCCATAATAATGTCCAATATAACTTTGATTTTTTTAATAAGTTAGCTACCTGCTTATCTTTTTCCTCTTGAGTTAAGTTAATATCATTTAAAATAATATCTTGCTTAAGGAAACAATTTTTATAATTAATATAATTATCTAGCACTAAAGTCAATGATAAAAACATATTATTAATAGTTTCTTGATTAACAACTAATTGTTTAGTTAATGCGACTGTATCTTGCATATATTGTAAGTACAACATCAGTGTCTCGAGCCCAATAACAAAATTTGGCTCCATATCTAGCATATTTTTAGTACATTTATTAAATTCTTTTTTATAATAATTATAAAGTTTTCTACAAATTTTTTTATTATTTTTTAGCATATTTTTATATTATATTATACAATATTTTTAACTTTATTTTAATTTACATTTCTTGTGCTTCAACTTTAATACTTGTTGGAAATCTAAGCTTTTGCCCACATTTTACACAATAATTTATTTGCTTTGAAATTTCATTTTCGCAAGTTTCAAAAACTTGCTGCATTGTTGTTCCAGAATTAAACTGAGCAACAACATGCCCGCAATTTGGGCATATTAACAGTGGAACTTCAATAACTCCACTGTTTTGCGGAATACCATTTATCATAACTTGCTGCGTATATTGAGTTTGAAATTGCAGATTACAGCATTTGCTTATATTGCGTTCTTCCATAAATTATTACTTGCAAATTTCAGCAAGCTCCTCTTCAAGTATTTGACTGTCAGTAAATTTTACTTTGCATAGTTCAATAAATTTTTCGATTGGATTTACATTTAACTCAAGTTTTTCAGCAGATTCATCTGAAGTGCTTGTAGCTTTTTGAAAAACTGTAATAATACGATAATTAACAATTCTATTAGCTTCATCGACTAAACATTGTTTTAAATCATTTACATACTTATCTAAACATTTAATAGATAAAACTGAATTATATTTAAGCTTAAAAATTTGCTCTAAATCTTGCTCAGAATTGATTTCTATCTTATAAAAATTATAAGCATATGGATTCTCAATAAAATCAATATGGCCAGAATTTGTGTCTAATATTAAAACATTATGAGAATACTTTGTAGCATCTTCTGAAAAGTTAAAACCAGTTAAATTTCCAATATTTAAAATTCGATCTTTTTTAACCCAAGTTCCATTATGTAAATGTCCATTAATAAACAAATTACATTTATTTAATATTTCTTCTTGTTCAAAACCAAGTGTTGTAATAACTGGCCCCATTTGAATTCCAGCAATAGTATTGTGTGATAATACAATATCTGCATGACCTGTAAATAGCTCTTCAAGAGTTACTTTTGTCAGTTCAGAAAAATATGGAACAAATACAATGCTTTTGCCTTCAATATTTTTAATTTCTACTCTATTAATAATTTCAAAATTTGGTTTTTCTAATACTTTAACTGAGTTGTAACATAAATCACCTTGACCAGATTCATGATTACCAACAATAAATCTGTGTGGCAATGAATTCCATTGAATATCTTTTAAAGCAGTAATTTCTTCTTCATATAAGTCAGGCTTATTAAAAAAATCACCTAAGCACCACACTTCACTACAACCTTTTTCTAAAGCAACTTTTTCAAGCCAATTAATAGATTTAATTTGATTCTCTAAGCGCTCAAAATACTTATTACCACGCCTATTTAAAATAGAACCAACTTTACAAAAGTGATTATCTGAGAATAATAAAACTTTCATTTTATCTCCTTAATTTATAACATAATTAACAACATCAGTGGCCATTTGAGTTAGATTTACAAGTGGAAAATCTACTTTAATTTTATGACAATCTATCATATTTTGGTCACTTGAATAAATAATTGCCAATGCTTGCTCATCTGTTAAATTAAAAAACAATTTTGCACGCATATAAGAGCTTAGCCCAACTGAGCCAAAAGAAACTCTATTTTCTCTGACTCTATATGCACCTTGAGTTTCCCAAGTATTTGTTTGTTCATTTTTAACATTTCTTGTAAAATATTCATATAGTTCTGCTTTATAAAGGTTACTTAATAGACCTACTAAAATAATATCAGCATCTTTATAACGGCCAGGATAATAAGCACCACATAAATTTTTTAGCTCGTAATATAAATTTAAGCTATATTCACATAAACCACCTGCATAACAACCACCAAAAGTTGATTGAGCTGTAGCTGGCTGCTCATAAAAATTAACCTCATCTAAGTATTTAGCAAAGTTAGTTAAATCAATATTTAATGTAGATAATAAACTAAAAAATTCACATTTATTTTTGTATATCTGTTCTTGTGTTAGCATTTAATCTTGTCCTCCTATCTAAAGCCCACATTTGTCTATAATTTGGAATATTTGTATCAATATGAGCTTTACCATCAGCATCATAAATTCTGTATGTTGGAATATCTTTTACTTTTAATCTATGTTGTGTTCTAAATTTATATTTTTGGGCAGTAGTTATATTTAATTCATTTAAGCTTTTATTGAAGCAGTCACTACAAACATAGCCCATCCAACCACCTATACGTTTATAACGAGCAGGTTTGCCGCAATCTTCACAATAGCAAATTGATAATTTTTCATAATATCTTAATACTTCATCTACTTTTTGAGAAGTGCCACTACCATCTAAAACTAAAGCACCCCACTTTTCTTTAATATCGAAAAAATAGAATGTCCTTAATAATTTTTCTTCCTTTAAAACTTTTCTTAGATCTTTTGTTAATTGCTTACCAAATGCTTTTTTCCAGCCAGGTGAAATTAAATTTTCTTCTGAAGAAGTCCAACATTTTTTACCTGTCCAAACATTTTTTGGTTGCCAAAATGGATATTTCATAAAATAAAAGAAATAATAAATTGCTCTAAATGGAAGCCATATTGTATGCTTAAAAAAATATTTTAATTTAAAATATTTCAATTTAGTTTCTAACTTCATAGTTATTCCTCCTCAATTTTTTTACAGCAATTACCAACAGCATAAACAGTTGGAATGATAGTTGTTTGATTATCTTTATTTACTAAGATATAATTATCTTCATCTTTTTCTAAAAAACCGTTAACTGTAGGAAAGCTATCAGGTAATTTATCATCTAACCAATAAATATCATTACAAATAATTTCATCAAAATTATCTAATTCAATTTTATATGTAGTGTTTATTTGTATTAAATTACTGACATTTGTATTTGTTAAATACTGTAAGTTCTTTTTATTTGCGATTTTAAGCCTGATTCCTGGCTCATATTGCGTTTTTATATTTTTATCTATAAAATATACTAACTTGCACTTTTTTGCAATATCAGTCGCTAATTGACCTGCCTTATTACTATGGCCAACAACTACAATAATATCATCTTTTGCAATTTCTTTGTGTGGATACTTGTAATAAAAATTTGTAAGTATATGATTTTTTATTGGGACTGTTTCGGTAGCAATTACTAAATGTGTACATAATAATAATTTACCATTTGTTAGCTCTAATGTAATTAAGCCGTGATTAAAACTTGCATATTCTACAGTGTCTGTAAAGTAGTCAACTCCATCAAAAGTTTTAATATTTTCTGGATAGCTTTTACTAATAAACCCAATATTAGCTGTAAGATTTTTCTTTAAGTAGCTTAGACCAGCATTACTTGCCCCAACAATAATTGTATTGTAAATATTATTTTTTAATAGTTGTTTTGTCATATTTATTAACCTTTCTTATATTATATTATACAATAAAAAAGCCAGAAATTTAAAATTCCTGACATTAATTCTTAGTGTAAGTTTCTAAAATGTGCTTAACTAAAATTTCCTTTTTATTTTCAAATTTTTCTTCCAAAACATTTGTTAAACAATCTTCTAAAATAACTTTAAATTTTGGTCCTGGTTTATAGCCAAGCTTAATTAAGTCATTACCATTAACTGATAGATCTTTTAAAGAAAAGCATTCTTGCTCAGCTCTAATTTCTTCCAGAATGTCTAAATATTCCTTAATAAAAATAGGCTTTAAGTTACTATCTATTAATAATTTTTGATTATGAGTATGTCTATCTGCATCTTTTAAATCAATTAACTTTTTAAATAATTCATATTTATCAATACTTTCTGAAGTAATAAAATTATTTATATTATTTAATATCTTTTTAACTGATTTCTTAGAATAAGCAATTTCAGCATCGTGATAGAGTATTAAACATATAACTTGTTTAATTATGTCATTTGGATATTTTAAAGTTTTTAAACAGTCTTCAGCTATTGAAGCACTTACGGCTGGATGGTCATAAAAATGTCCGTTAATTTGTCCATCAATAATTTCTTCTGTATAACAAGTTTTCTTACCAATATCATGAAATAATGCAGCAAGTCTTGTAACTAGATCTTTTGGGCATAAAGTAATTACTTGTGAAGTATGTTGTGTTAGTACTTGATAAATATGCCATTTATTGTTTTGAATTATAAATAAGTCCATCAACTTAGGAACTTTTACTGCTACTAACTTAATAAAGTCTTCAAAATATTCATTAATATTATTACTTAATAAATACTTATCTAATTCATCTCTAATACGTTCATTAGAGATATTTCTGATTAAATGTAGATTTCTATCAATTACATATTTTGGTATTACAATTTCACCATTTAATTGTGCAGCAAATCTATAAGCTCTTAAAATTCTTAAACCGTCTTCATTAAATCTTTGTGCTGGATTGCCGACAGTTTCTATTTTAATTTTTTCACCACACAAATCTTTTATGCCATTAAAATAATCATAAATACGTCCATTTAAATCTACAGCTAAAGCATTAATAGTTAGGTCTCTTCTAGCTAAGTCTTCTTTTAGAGATGAAGTAAATTCTACTTTATCTGGATGTCTATTATCAGAATATTCACCATCAATTCTAAAAGTAGTTACTTCTATTGGATAACTTTCATATAAAATTGTAATTGTTCCATGCTTTAAACCTGTTGGAATATATTTTAAATTTTGTTCTTCGCAAAGCTCAATCATTTGTTCTGGTAAAGCATTTGTTGTTAAATCATAATCGTGTGGTTGCTTTTCTAAAAGTAAATCACGAACAGCTCCACCAACAATATAGATTTCATAGTTAGCTTCTTTAAAAATATTCATAACAGCTTTAATTTCTACTGGAACTTGTGTTAAATCTATCATATAATTTAAAGTCATAAGCTGTTCTCCCTTCTATATTTTTATTATTTATCTGCTTCTATCCCAACCACCACGAGAAAATCTTGGATCAAAATAAGCAGTTGACATCATACGAACTTGGTCTTTCATATTTTTAAATCCATATTCTTCTTTGGTTGCAGGCAAAGTTTCTAATTGAGAAATAATTGCATAAAGCTCATGTAAGTCCATATTATACCCTGAATCAATTGGCTCAAAACCATCACCTAAATCAGTGCATCTATGAAAAAATCCTTCATCAGTTTGATAATAAGTAATTTTTACATTTGGGCCAAGACCTTGAACAGTTACTTTATTTTCTGGACTTAATGCAAAATACTTTAATAATGCTGGTAAAAATTCAATTTGATCAAAATAATCTATAGTTAAATTTTTCATATTATTCACCTATATTAATAAGATTTTCTATATAAAATCTTCCTTCGCTAACAAAACAAGGAATATCATAATCTAAAATCCATTTAGATATTTCTTTAACTTTAATTTCTTCACCTTTAATTCCTACTTCCCCATCTATTTTATTTAAATAAAATATTGGATAAAAGTAAAAACCAAGATTATCAAAATAAAATTGGCCTATTCTATCTTTATAAGTAATTTGAGAATTATTTTCTACAACTTGTCCGTCATCTAAAAGATATTTTACATCTTTAATGCAGCAAGTTCCACGCTTTTGTGGCGTTGGTAAATTACCCCAGATAATGCCCTTTTCAGTTTCTAACTTAGCTACTAATTCTTTACAAGATTTGCCCTCTAATTCTTTTTGTGAATAGTTAGCTTGTGCTACAGATAAAATAGAATTTCTTTCTGCATCTTTTTGTCGCCAAAGAACACAATTAGTAACTTCTTCTTTTGGAATATTAAATACTCTTGCATCAAATACAGCACCTTTATTCAAAGCTTTAGTATATGCTGAGTAATAATTTTCAGCTAGCGTTTTTGTTCCAAACTTACCTAATTCAACAGCTTTATTATATATAGCTTCTTGTAAATTTTTACTAAAGTTTCTATTAAAAGCCAGTGTAGCCATTGAGGCAGAAATTGAAGTCATTTTTTGAACTTCATAATCAAACCATGCAGAAGTATCTAATTTATTATAATCAACTAATACTAATGTAATTTCATCAGATTGAGTATAACCTAATACGCAACCTTGAATATTTTCACATAAATATTTCATTGTATCTTGCATAGTTTTCATAAAAATATCATCAAATGGTTTTTTAAAGCCTCTTGTAAAAGTATGAAAAGCTTTACCATCTAATCTAATAATTACAGGCATTCTACGAGTAAGTTTTATTTTAGAGACTTCCTCATAATATGTCTTCATTCTATTTCCTAAATTATCCTTAACCATAGTTGACTCCTTTTCTAATATTTATTTTGTATTTTATTGTCTTCCTCAAATATCACTTTCATAATCATAGTAATCATCTTCATCGAATTCGTCTCTGATTCGAATTTCATCTCGTTTTCGAATTTCATTTCGTTTTTTCTCTTTTTCGATTGCATCATTAATTACATGCCAAGCTTCATAGCCAGAAACGCATTTGTAATTTTTTCCTTTTCTTTCATACCATTCTTTTTGTTTATCAGTTAATTCATGAGCATAAACATATCTTTCATTGAGGTCATCAAATTTGACTATCTCGTAAGTATCTATTTCATAATCAAAATCATCTTCATTGTATGAAGTAGTATAGCTTCCTAAAATAACATAATTAGGTCCAAAACCAATGACATTATAAGAATGATACCTATTATAAATATATTTGTAATCTGAATCATCACGACAAACCATACATGGTATTAAGTTCATAAGTTCTTCATATGACTTATCTTTAACTATGTCTTTAAAAAGAATTTTATCCATTTTTTCCTCCTGACTCAAGATTGTTTTCAAAGTTTTTTGATATTTCAGAATTATAATCTTCTGGTTCATAATTAATTATAACATCTTGTCCATAAGCTTCATAATTTTTAATTCTACCACAAATTGCACAATATTGCATTGTTTCAATAATACCAGCTTCATCATAATAATTTTTAGAAATAAGATTTCTATCGCAATTATGTAGTATTTTATTTCTATAATCTGTCATTTTTACCTCTTTTATTCTTCGTCAGTATAGTTAGAGTTAATCCAATTACTATTTTCTTCTTTTTTAACTAATTTCATAGTAATAGTTGGTATACCGGATTCATCTATACTACACATATGGACGAATTTTAAATCAGGGTGATCTTTAAGATATTTCTCTGTTAATTCTTTTGCATGATTATCATAAAAGTCTTTAATTTTTTTATTTAGCTCACAAACTTCTTTAGGTTTTTTATCTAACATAATTTTATTCCTTTTTATAATTCAAATTTATCATCAAATTCACCGTTAATAATTCTTTTATTAACTGACATAACCCACTCTTCAATTTTTTTCATATCAGGCTTTTCAGGTAATTTTGAAGTTTCATAAGCTTCATTCATTCTTTTATCTAATGAATCAACCATTTCATAAAATTCTTTTGTCATACTACCATTTTCATCCATATACTTACCATTTCTGATATCCATTAATAAATCATGGTCTTTATCACGATAAGTATGAACTTCACCTGTTTCTAACATTTCAATACACATTGATAATAATCTAACAAGATGCATAGCATGTTTATTCAAATGTGCGTCATCTTTCTTTCTATTTCTATTTAGCAACTCTTTATAGTTTCTTGTGGTGTTAGAAACTGTTGCATAGAAATCTTCAAATTCGCCACTTTCAATATCAATATCTAATTTAAATCTTAATTTACCAGCTTCGTCGACATAAGCAAAAGCAGGATTAATTTCCGTATTATGTTGATTATTAAAAGTAGTTAATGCACTTTGTAAAGAAACAGAAATATGTTCATTCTTTTCTTTCTCAGGATAGTTATCGCGAGCTAAAGCATTTTGTAATCTTTTTAAGTTAGCTTTTGCATAGCCTCCAAATGTAAACTTGCATCTTTTACTTAAAAATAAATCTTTATGATCTAATAATTCTTGACCTAATTTAGAAACATATAAATATTGGTCTGGATTTAAACCAATAATTTCAACAATATTAGGATTATTTTGCATTAACAATTGAATCATTTTATTAAAAGCAAAAATAGTAGTATCAGTCTTTTCATTAATAAATTGTTCAAACTTTTGATAGCCAATTAATTCCTCTGGCTTTTCAATAGCAATACCTCTAATATCTAAGTCAGATGTTGGAACATTAGTACCATAAGCATGTGAACCACCTAAACCTAATAAAATAATATTATTACCTAAATGTTCATTTTTATATAAAAAATCATAATCTGGATTTTCTTTAATTAATTTTTTGTAATCTGTCATAATTATTCCTTCATGTATTTCTTTTCAAATTCAGCTTCGAGAACTTCTTTATTTTCATTATAAAAGTTTTCAATATCATCAGCAGTATATCCTAAACACATAAAAATACAAGTTGATGGATTTGAAAAGCCTCCTTGGCAAGAGCCACAGCATCTAAGCTGCTTTTTGTCTGCAAATTTGTTAACTAAAAATTCTAACCATAAATTATGCATATATAAATACCTCTATATAATTATACAATAAAAAAACTACTTTTAAGCAATATTTTGCAAAAAAGTAGTGAATTTTTATTGGCGGTCCTACGGAGAGTTGAACTCCGACCTCCAGAGTGACAGTCTGGTATCATAAACTGTTAGACTACAGGACCACGAAGTTATAAAAGAATTCCAGACTTTATATGTTTCCGAAATTCTTGTTAGAAATATTCTAATTAAATTACCTCGCAAGCTAATTTATTATATATTTCCCGAGCTACACTTTTGTGCATCCACATTCAGCGACGCATCGCATAGTGCCTTAAAACATGAAGATTTTTTCAAAACTCATCATCTAACGATAATGTTGATGGATAATCTTCAACCTGCTTCACTTCCCTCTTCGAGACGCACTGTTAAAG
>OCVV011355734.1_pt1 | contig 23176 bp, 22 predicted proteins | sample 1539721 | NCBI WGS metagenome assembly OCVV01 (sample SAMN02144230, study PRJEB22623) | gut metagenome | biome: sheep rumen | host: Ovis aries | place: New Zealand
ATAAACACCACTTTTAAGGAGCTTTTATTATGGTAAACACAGAATATCTAAAAATACCAAAAGATCGTGTTGGAGTAACGATTGGTAAAAATGGTAAAATCAAACATCAGTTAGAAATTATAACTAAAACAGAATTAAAAATTGACAGTGAAACTGGAAACATTGCAATTAGTTCTACAGATGAAACAGATGATCCTTTAGCAATATGGAAAGCAAGATACATGATAAAAGCTATTGGAAGAGGATTTAATCCAGATTTAGCATTGAAATTACAGGATGATGATTTAATCCTAGAAATCATTAATCTTCAGGATTATGTTGGAAAATCCAAAAAAGCATTAGTAAGACAAAAAGGAAGAATTATTGGTAAAAACGGTAGAACCAGACAGATTATGCATGACATGCTTGATGTTGAAATAAGCATATATGGTAAAACCGTGTCTTTAATAGGTAAAATCGAAAATATTCAAATGGCCCGAGAAGCTATTGAAATGATACTTGAAGGTTCTAGACAAAAAACTGTTTATGCATATCTTGAAAAAATGCATGATAAACTCAAAAGGAAAGAATTTGATGAAATGGTTAATGGAGTACCTGATGAAAGAGAGTTTTTAAGGGAAGATCTTGATACCGATGAAGATTTTACAGATGCCGAATCAGATTATAATCAAGCCGCATTAAATGAAGATGAATCTGAAGAAAGTGAAGATGAAGAAGTTCCTGAAATTATATAACCCCCCGCTCATACTATTTTTTTGTGTGAATATAACACATAGCAATATTCTTTATAAGATAAGGAATAATTAGAATATTTTTAGATACTATTTTAAACAATATTTTATGTACTTGTATATTACTTATCAAGACCCCCCTAAAGTACTAAAAAAATATAATGTTGGGTATACCAATGCATTTATATTATATGTTTTATATATAATAAAGTATACAAAAAAATATGAATTTTATTTTATTCCCTATATACCATACAATAAATTAGTTTTAAAAAAACATTATTCAAGCAATTAAAATAAGAATTTTTTTATATTATGAACTGTTAAAAACACCAAATTGAATAATACCTTTAAAAGGGAATAGTAATAAAAAATAATTTGGAGGATTGAAATCCTTGGAACGTGACACAACAGAATTATTCGAAGAATTTAAGGAATTAACACCATCCGAGTTTTTTAAAAGAAATAAACAAATGTTAGGATTTTCTGGAAAAATAAGATCATTAACAATAGTATTTCACGAACTTATAACAAACAGTCTCGATGCATGTGAAGAAGCAGGAATCCTTCCAGACATATCCATAGAACTTAAAAGATTAGGTAAAGACCATTACCTATTAAAACACGCTGACAACGGACCTGGAATTCCTGAAGATTACATTACAAAAGTATACTGTCAAATGTTTGCCGGTAGTAAATTCCGTAACATCCAATCAAGAGGACAACAGGGTTTAGGATGTAGTGGATGTGTCCTATTATCCCAGATGACAACAGGGCAACCTGTAAAAATCAGATCAAGATACAAAGATGGAGACTCATTAAAAGGAGTCGAAATGGACGTAAAACTAGATGTTAAAAAGAACACTGGAATCATACTAGACAGAAAAGAATTTGAAACAGACAGAACAGGTTCCGGTATAGAAATCGAATTCAAAGATGTTTCATATTCAATGAGTGAACAGGGAGCATACGAATATATCAGACGTACAGTTATTGGTAATCCCCATGCAAGAATAGTATTCAAAGATCCTACCGGACGTAAATACACATTCGAAAGAGCAACCGACCAAATACCACCACTCCCAAAAGCTGTTCTCCCACATCCTAAAGGAGTAACGGCAGATGACATAATCGATCTTTGTAAAACTACAAACAAAAAACGATTCAAAAATCTGTTAATGGACTCATTAAGTCGTGTATCTGCTAAAAAAATCAAAGAAGTGGAAGAAGCCACAGGCATAGACATGAACAAACGTCCAAAAAGCATAACATGGAAGGAAGCAGAACAGGTAGTTAACCAATTCGATCAAATGAAATTCATGGCCCCACCAACAAGCGGTCTTAAACCAATTGGTGACGAACAAATCGAAAAGGGTATTAACGAAATATTATTACCTGAATTTTCTACTGCAATCACAAGAAAACCTCAGGCATACCGTGGTGGAGTATCATTCATCATCGAAGCAGGTATCGCATATGGTGGAAAAGCAGGCCGTTTAGTTGGACAACAGAAAAAGGCCGAAATAATGAGATTTGCTAACAGAGTACCATTAACTTTCGATCAAGGTAGTTGTGCAATAACAGAAGCTTTGAAAAGTATTGACTGGAGAAGATATGGTGTCAGAAACCTTGATGATGCACCAATATCAGTATTTGTAAATATTATTTCAACAAACGTTCCATATTTATCCACAGGTAAACAAAGTGTTGCTCCAGAAGAAGAAATTGTAAGAGAAATCAGACAGGCAACAATGAAAATTGCAAGAAAACTCGAAAAATACATAAGGACCAAAAAAGCAGCTAAAAACGAAGAAATGAGAGCAAAAATCTTCGAAGACCTTGTGCCAGTAGTAATTAAACAATCAGCATTACTCGCTGAGAAAGATGTGCCTGAATATGACAAGATTATGGACGAAGTAACACACAAAGCAAAAATTATGGACATGAAACATCGTCTTAAACAACCTGAAATAGAACCAATGCAAATTGTCATTACAGAAGATCCAAAAACAAGAGTAAAAACAGAATATGAAGAGTATGCAGACTACGATGAAGTAGCAGAAGATGATGAATAAATAAAAAGAGTTTTGATAATATGATGAAACATAAAGAACAGGCTTTGAACAGATTAAAAGGTATGGGAGACGAAGTTCTAGAAAAGATTTTAGAAGAACAAGTTCCAAGTCTTAAAATTCCTTCAAGAGGAACTGGAAACATTATTTATAACGAAGAGAAAAGATACTTTGAACTTGGTGACCGTAAAGGAACCAGATCATTAGGTAATGTGAAACAGATTAAGAAACTGGCACAGATGATGTGTGTAGGAAACTTCTGTAAAGAACTGGTGAACATTCAAAAAACAGCAACCATGAGGGAGATGTACTACGTATCAGAAGGATGGGATGTTGGATTTGACAACCAGCAGGAATCAAACAACATTACAGAAGACATTGAAGTAACACTTGGAGTATCCCGTGAAAACTTAGGTCTTTTACCGGAAGAAGACGGTGCTGCAGTATACGGTGATATCACCCTAAAAGATGAAGATGTGGAATTTAATGCGCTTAAAATGGGAAAATCAGGATATTCAATCCCTCCTACCGTAGATGATGTTGAATTTGTAGAAAGTGGAGTGGAACGTATTATTGCCGTGGAAACCATGGGGATGTTTCACCGTATGGTTCAAGAAAAAGCATATGACAGATTCAACACATTAATTGTGGGACTTAAAGGTCAGGCAGCTCGTGCTACAAGAAGATTCATCAGAAGAGCCAGTGACGAATTAAATGTTCCGGTATACATTTGTAACGACGGAGATCCATGGGGATTCCACATAGGTATGGTAATCATATCAGGTAGTGCTAAGTTAGCACACGTAAACCATGATCTTGCAACCCCTGATGCAAAATTCCTGGGAGTAACAGCATCAGACATTACAAATTACGACTTACCTACAGACAAACTTAAGGATATTGACGTAGCACGTCTTAAAGAATTGTCAGCAGATCCTCGTTACAGAGGAGAATTCTGGCAAACTGAAATTAAGAAAATGCTTAAATTAGGTAAAAAAGCAGAACAGCAATCTTTCTCAAAATATGGTTTAGAATATATTGTAGACGAATATTTCCCTGCTAAAATTGGTGCAATAGAAGGTACACCCCTAGAATAGACAGGATATATTCATTATATACCTTTTTTTTAGGAGGGATACTATTAACTTCCAGAACATATTTAAGGGAAAAAGTATTGGCATAATCATTTTAATGATTCTGGCTATTTCAATATTAACCGGAGACATATCATTAATCATACCTTCAATGTTATTTATAGGGATATTGTTAGGTTTAATGAAAAAGGTCACAATGAACGAATTACTAGTTTGCAGCATAATCGCATTTGTTATTGGTTCAATTATAGCAATGATAGTTTCATTGATTAACGTATACTATAGTGAAGGTGGATTGTATGCTATTGCTGTTATCCAGTACAGTTGGATTTATATAGCGTACTATACATTTATAGGAACTGTAGGTAGTGCCATAGGTTACTATCTTAGAGAAGAAATAGAAAATTGAGGTTAACAACATGGACATTAATCAAGTTCTTAAAGGTAAAACCGTACCTTTAGGAGTAATTATTATAATTATAACTTACCTTGCTGGTGGTTTGAGTACTAGTATTTTACCATTTGTTTTCTTAACAGGAATACTAATGGGTTTTATAAAAAATGAGGATAAAATCGAGGCATTGGTAACCGGTTTAATCGCTGCACTTATCGGTTCATTCATTACGACAATCATAAATGTAGGATTTATGTATGTATTATACGGTTCAGCTTACGTTTCATACATTTTAACCAATTCATTATACATGATAGTATTATACCTTATTGTAGGTGCAATCGGTGGAATCATAGGTTACTACGTGTCCAAGGAAATTAAACAATAACCCTCCACTCAAAATTCTTTTTTTTAATAATTATTCAAATCACATTCTCATTTTAAAATAAATTAAATAATAAAAAAATAATCATCTTTCAACTTCAACAATTCATCACGATTTTTACAAAGTTATAAATAACTTATATCCCTTATATATTAATATATAATCAGACTAATTAACATCTGATTTTTTCCTTAAAATTTTTTTTAGGATGTTTTAATATGAAAGGTATTGGAATAAACGGATACGGAACTATAGGTAAAAGAGTAGCAGACGCTGTTACTGCACAAGATGACATGAAAATAGTAGGAGTAACAAAAAGAACTCCTGATTATGAAGCAAAAGCTGCTGTAGAAAGAGGTTACGATTTATACATCAGTGTTCCAGAAAGAGAAGAACAATTTGAAGAAGCAGGAATTAAAGTAGCAGGAACTGCTGATGAATTGTTTGAAAAATTAGATCTTGTAGTTGACTGTACTCCTGGAGGAGTAGGTATTCAAAACATGGAAGAAACCTACAAACCATTAGGATTAAAAGCCATATTCGAAGGTGGAGAAGATCATGATCCTGTAGGAACATCATTTAATGCTGAATCAAATTATGAAGAAAGCCTCGGAAAAGATTATGTTCGTGTTGTATCATGTAACACAACAGGTTTATGTCGTACATTAAAACCAGTAAACGACCTTGCAGGAGTAAAAAAAGTTAGGGCTGTAATGGTAAGACGTGCTGCAGACCCTAATGATTCTAAAAAAGGACCAATTAACGCTATTAAACCAGTTACTACAGTTCCTTCACACCACGGACCGGATGTACAAACAATCATCAAAGGAATGGATGTTATGACAATGGCACTTGCAGTACCTACAACACTCATGCACACACACAACATCATGGTGGAATTGGAAAACGATGTATCAACCGATGATGTTCTTGACACATTTGAAAAAGCACACCGTGTAATGCCTGTAGATGCAAGTCTTAAACTAGGTTCCACAGCAGAACTAATGGAATTTGCTAAAGATCTTGGCAGATCCAGAGGAGATTTCTATGAAATTCCAGTATGGAAAGAATCTGTTAATGTAGTAGATGGGGAATTATTCTATATGCAAGCAGTTCATCAAGAATCAGATGTTGTTCCTGAAAACGTTGATGCAATTAGAGCAATGCTTGAATTAGAAGAAGATGGTGAAAAATCCATATTAAAAACCAACAAAGCAATGGGCATATTATAAGAATGACCCCACTTCTCCTCCCATTTACTTACTGATTTTATTAAAATAAATACTAAAAAATAGTTATATTATAATTAAGATACTTATTAATATAACAAAATTTTTGACAATAATACAATTATAAAAGAAGATTAGGATGTTGAATAAATGTATGTTCAAAAAATTAAATTAAGCGGACACATCATTGATTCTTTCATGATTCAAAAGGTTATGGACACCATTATTGATCAGGGTGGAGACTATGAAATTGAAGAATTAAATGTTGGTAAACATAACACAGATATAAGTACCGCCAGAATACGTGTTGAAACTGAAGAAGAGGAAGTATTAGAACAGATATTAGATAGGGTAACAGATCTTGGTGCACAGTTAATAGAAAATGATGAAGTAGAACTTGTTGCATCACAAAAAGATAAAACTGTACCGGATAACTTTTATTCAACAACAAATTACATAACAGAAATTAGGTATGACAACCGATGGATTAATATAGACAATATTGAAATGGATTGTATGATTGTTGTTGATACAAAAGATAAAACGGCAACATGTAAACCATTGAACACCATTAAAAAAGGGGAAATGGTTGTTGTTGGACATAAAGGTGTAAGAGTAACTCCTCCAGAAAAGTCCCGTGGAAAAAACACCTTCGAATTTATGAACAGTGAAGCTTCAGCCGAAAAACCTACACACAGTATAATACACAATGTTGCAAAGGAAATGAAGAAAATTAAGGACAAAGGTGGAAAAGTGTGTGTAGTTGGTGGTCCTGCAGTTATTCATACAGGTTGTGCACCAGTACTTGCACAACTTATAAAGGAAGGATATGTCAACAAGCTCTTTGCAGGTAATGCTCTTGCAACACACGACATAGAAGATGCATTATATGGTACCAGTCTAGGTGTAAAAACGGAAAACGGTGAACTGGTTGCACACGGTCATAAACATCATTTACGTGCAATTAACACAATAAATAAGGCCGGAAGTATTAAGGATGCTGTTGAACAGGGAATTCTTACAAAGGGTGTTATGTACGAATGTGTTAAAAACGATACACCTTATGTGTTAGCCGGAAGTATCCGTGATGATGGTCCTTTACCTGATGTGATTACTGATTCACAGGAAGCACAACAAAGAATGAGAGAAGAAGTACAGGATGTGGACATGGTTATTATGATTGCAACACTTCTTCATAGTGTAGCTACAGGTAATCTTATCCCTGCAAGAATTAAAAGCGTATGTGTGGATATAAGTAATGCTTCAGTAACCAAACTATCCGATAGGGGTAGTGCACAGGTAATAAGCATTGTAACAGACATCGGTTCATTTTTACCAATACTTCTTGATGAACTCCACAAACTTGAAGAGTAGGATTTGATATTTATGTCAATCCTAACTATAATCCTGTTACTGGTAGGGTTTGTGTTCCTTATCAAAGGAGCTGATCTTTTTGTTGAAGGAGCCAGTGATTTAGCAACCAAACTTAAAATACCTGCAATGATTATTGGTTTAACCATTGTGGCCTTTGGTACCAGTGCTCCTGAAGCAGCAGTTTCTGTTTCATCAGCATTAAGCGGTAGTAATGCAATTGCAATAAGTAATGTTGTTGGAAGTAATATCTTTAACATGCTGGCTGTTATAGGTATTACTGCAATAATGTACAAAATTGATATAACAAAAGAATCTTTAAAACAGGATTTCCCTGTTCTATTGGGAAGCAGCCTATTGTTACTGTTATTCATCTTTACAGGTAGCCAAATCAGCAGAATTGAAGGAATAATTTTACTGGTATTGATTATGTTGTATATTGCTTTCTTAATTTTCAAATCAAAAAAAGAAAGTGCAAATATGCCTGTAGGAACTACCCATTTAACACCTGCCAGAATTGGAATTTATATCATCATCGGTATTATAGGCATAATTCTTGGTGGAAATTTAGTTGTTGATTCAGCCAAAGAAATTGCATTGAGCATAGGAATGAGTGAAACTTTAGTTGGACTTACAATAGTATCAATTGGTACAAGCTTACCCGAACTTATAACAAGTGTAACTGCAGCATATAACAAAAAAACAGATATCGCCATAGGTAACGCAATAGGAAGTAACATTTTCAATATACTTTTCATTTTGGGTTTAACAAATACAATAAGCCCTATTGTAACAACCAGTGTAATGTTCTATGATACTCTTCTAATGATCGTATTTGCAATCATCACATTCATCCTGGCATATGATAAGCAGGATTTCAACAAAAAAGACGGTCTGATATTAGTAGGAATGTTCATAGTATATATGGTGTATATAATACTAAGAAACTAATCTCCCCCCAAAAAATTCCTTTTTTTAGAAAAAATTAGAGTTAAATATTGATTTTATAGGATAAAGTTTATTTTTAAAAAAAAAGTTAAAAAACAAGATAAGTTGTTTATTCTGTAAATGATTCTATTTCATTATTTTTACGTACATGCTGATCTCTACTTAACCATGCACCATCATAAACCTCTTTAAGAGTATGCATGTCAACACTTGTATATATTTGTGTGGTACTTAAATTGCTGTGACCTAACAACTGCTGAATTGCCCTTATGTCAACACCATTCTTCAACAAGTGTGTTGCAAAGGAATGTCTGAGAATGTGAGGAGTTACCTTTCTTTTAATGCCAGCTTTTTGTGCATATTCCTTAATCATGTACTGGACATATCTTGGAGTCAAAGTATTGTTTCTTTGATTGACAAATAAATACTCGTTTTCAACACCTCTTTTTTCAAGATACTCATCTATCAGTTCAAGTGTTGCATTATCAAATATTACAATTCTGTCTTTTTCCCCTTTACCCCTTACACGTATTGTACGTTCTTCATAATCAATAGTTTTTATTTTAAGCTTAATTAATTCAGATACCCTCAGTCCAGTTGAGTACAAAAGAGTTAAAATTAATTTGTTTCTTAATCTTGAAATATTTTGAGGATTTGATTTGTCGGGATCATATTCATCATCCCTTGCGTGTATGAGATCATAAACTTCCTGTTCATTTAAAGATTTAGGCAATGATTTTGTTCTTTTAGGTGCTTTAATTTCATCAAAAATGCTTATTTCAGCAAATGCAAAAAACTTCTTAATTACCACAGTCACAAGATACAAATAATTTTGTGATACTTCATTGTCTCTTTTTAAATGTTGTAAATATTTTTTAAATGAACGTAATAATCCTTTTTCATCTTTAATACGTTTTTCACTTAATAAAAATTTATAAAAACTGTGAAGGATGGATGAGTATGTCTTAAGAGTATTTGTGGAATAGCTTTGTATATCCATTTCTAGAATGTAATCTTCTATTTGATCTTTAAACTCTATTTCTTCAAGATATTCTTCAGACATTTTATATTTTCCTCCACATTTTTTTTAAATGATGACTGTTGATTATTTTGTTATGATTTTAATTGTTTCAGGTTTTTTAACAACTTCACTCATTTTAACTGCAACTAAACATTCAATATTTTTTTCTTTAGCCAAATCAACCAATCTTTGACTGATAATACCATCAAATACAACTGTTTTAATTTTATTATCAGAATTTTTTATTTCATTGAATAAGTTTTCAACTTTGACTTCTTTAATCACATTGAATTCTTCATCAAACAAGTTACTTTTACCTGTTCCTTTGATTTCATCCAATAATGTCAAATATTTGTTTTGTTTTTTAATAGGTTTTGTTTCTGTTTTCTCTTCCACAACTTCCTTTTCCACACGTACAGTATTTAATACCTTATCCTGTTGAGTCTGTTTAATTTCTTTTTCAAGTTGGTCTTTTAACTGTGCTGTTGAATCGGAATTAGTCCCATTACCTTTTTTATCTTCATTTTGCACTACTTTTTTGTCAGCAACTTCGTCTTCTTTAACGTCATTTCTTTTTGTGCTTTTATGATAATTGTGTTGGTTATGATTATAATTTGCATGTTGTGTTATTTTGTCAACAGATGTTTTGTTTTTTAATGCGTAGATTACTTGATCTTTATTTAGATATTCAACTTCCTGACCTCTAGGTGCTCGTGTTACATAATCAATATCTCCTATTTGGAGTAATTCTTTGAGGATTAAGTCTCCTCCACGATCACCATCAAGGAATGCTGTTACTGTTCTCTCTTTGGTTAGTTCAGCAACAGTTTTTGGAACATTGACACCTTCAACTGCTATGGTGTTTTTTATTCCATATTTAAGAAGGTTTAATACGTCAGATCTTCCTTCTACTATTAATATTGCATCGGATGTTGGAGTGTTTGGACCTGCAGGTAAATTATCTTCACCGTACTCAATAATTTCAGGAACTTTGATTGATTCTTTTACTTCATCAATCATTCTGGAACTTTCAGGAGTAAACTCTTCCATCATATTTTTGTATAGTTCCTTAGCACGTTCCACGATTGTTCGTCTTTTGACTGCACGAACATCTTCTATGGACGTAACTCTTAAACTTGCTTCACATGGACCTACCCTGTTGATAGTTTCAAGTGATGCTGCAAGGATTGTTGTTTCTATCCTATCCAAACTGGATGGAATAACTATTTCTCCTCTGGTTTTTCCTGATTTATTTGTCATGTCCACTTTTATTCTGCCTATTCTTCCAGTTTTTTGTAGTTCCCGCAAATCCAGGCTATCACTTAGCAGACCTTCAGTTTGTCCAAATATTGCACCAACAACGTCCGGTTTTTCTACAAAACCCTTTGCATTAATCTGTGAGTGTATAAGATATTTGGTTGTTGTTACTTCATCCTTAAACACATAATAATATTCTTCATCATCATGATATTTCGCATTTTTATGAGTCATATTTAATCGCCTTTTTTAGATTTAATCTAGTAAGCGAAGAGATGAAAAAACTTATAATGCATTGATTATTTTATTAAATTAATGATATCCGATTAGACATCTATTTTTTGTAAATCAAACAATATTCTTTGATTTACAGAGATTATAAATTATTATTATTTAATAGGTATATTTTATAACACTTCGTTATATCATACACACTTATTATTTATTCCCGTTCTATTATATATTATTGACTAAAATGTAATAAAAAGAAAGATATATTAATTAGAATAAACATAAATATTTACATACTAATTGTATTAGATACAATTTATTTTTTTAAAATGATTTTTACTTATTAATCACTATTAAGTAATAGAGTTCTATAATGAATGTTATTAGAACAAAAATTTTACAATAATAAAATACTTTGAGGGAAATTAATGGCAACTAAAGTAGTAGAAATTAAAACTTTAAAACAAGGAAAATACTTAGTATTAGGTGGAGAAGCTTCAAAAATTACCAGTATCTCAACATCATCACCTGGTAAACACGGAGCTGCAAAAGCACGTATTGAAGCAGTAGGTATATTTGATAATCAAAAAAGAAGTCTTGTAAAACCTGTAAACGCAAAAGTTGATGTACCTATCATTGATAAAAGAGTAGGACAAGTTATTGCATTAATGGGTGAAGAAGTACAACTCATGGACTTAGAAACTTACGAAACTATCGATTTACCAATCCCAGAAGAATTAAAAGATGAAATCGTTGAAGGTAAAGAGGTAGAATACATCGAAGCTATGGGTAACATGAAAATCATGAGAACCAAAGGTGGAAACTAAGTATTAAACCTTAATTCTTTAATTCTTTTTTTTATTTTAATTTAAACTCCAAATTACTGTTAAAAACTATTTTTTAATTAAAAACAACTAATTTAAGCAAACAGATTAAAATCAATTTCTGAAATTTAAAAACATAAAAATTGTAACGATTTATATATTAAGACTGATAAATATAATAATTAGTTAATTAGCTATATGAGAATGATATGGTATTTAAAATTTAATTAAGAAAAGCTAAACATTACTTAAAATAAATATATAGTATAATCTTTCAAAATTTTTTTTATTTATAAAAATTATTTTTGAAACTTTTCATAATATTTTAAATACTTAATTATTCTTCTTAAAAAACAAGGGAAATATCTACACAATTAAATCCTGAGCAATTTGTATAGCTAATGAATAATAGAATTTAAGTTGATAAGTTCTATTTAAACTACATAACTTTTTTTAGAAAATTTATAAATAATTTAAAAAAAAATAGATGAGATGATTTAATCTCGTTTTGGACCCATATAAATAACGGGTAACTGAATCTCTGTTTTTGTATCTTCAACCGGTGTTCCCGGAGCTGCCGGAAGATATATTTCAGTAATTGGTCCAACTATGTCATATTGATTTTCTACTGCATAGTTAACCATTTCTCTTATTGATTCATTAAAATTCTTATGAGATCCCTTATGAATACCTGATAAAACAGTGTGACTGGTTACTTCCTTAAGACCTAATTTACCCAGCCTACCGGCAGGTCTTCCACCCATATCAAATGATTTGATTGGCATTCCCACCTCAAATATTTGGTGATTTTCTGCATATTCCTCCAAATCATTATCATAAGATCCATAAGGATAACCTACAGCTTCTAAATTATTTTCTGCAATTAAATCCCCAACTTCTTCAATAAATTCAGGTAATTTACTGAAACTATCTGTATGTGGAACATATGCTACTTTTTGATCAGGAATTCTTTTTTCTTTAATTTCCATATTATCAGTCCTAGTAAAATAATTTTTCTTAATTTTTGTGTTTTTTTAATATATTAAAAGGTTTATTGCTCATAATATATTTATTTTTATTATGGGCGAGGTTTCAGAATTGCATAAATTAGACAAAAAATAGAATTTCGAAGGAAAAATTAAGTTGTGATACACATAAACAGGTTGATGTTTACTTAATTAACAAGCACATCATGTTAAGACAAAAGACTCTTGCTTTAAAACAATCATGAATGATTATATCATAAAATAATTACATTCAAAAATAGAATAATCAATGTTGGAAAAATGTTTGAAATTAGAGTTTGAGAATTCATATGACTGAAGCCAACCACGAAAAAAAAAATACTTTCCAATTAATTAACTAAATATTTAATTGATTACTCACAGAGTAGTATATACAAAAGAAATGGAGATGAATAATGAGAAAATATTTATTGATATTAGTTACTCTTGTATTAATAACTTCATGTTCTGCTATTTCAGCAGCAGATACGAATGATACACAAGAATTAACAGACACAACAACATATTCTCAAGATTCTAATCTAGCAACAAACTATATTGACTCTACAACAAACAGTGAAACAAATGATAATCAAAATACTCAATCAGTAAACAATAACGGTAATGACTGTTGTTCAGCCATTATCCAGGGTTATAACAACAATAGTGCAATATCATTCAGAAGAGACGATACCGATACTGTTACAGTTAACGTGACTCACAACGTCAGTATGGTAAAACAATGCAAAGGTTCCGGATCTTACTTTTTCCACGTCCTTATAAGTAAAGATGGATGGATTGTTGGAAACGGTGGTGGTGACAGTGGTGAAATCAACCACAAAATAGAAAATTACACCCTTTCCATGATCAACGATGGAAAAATCAATGAAATAACATTTAATAATATAGTAAACCTTAAAAAGCAAAATTTTAAAAGCCATTATGTTATTAAAGCACCAAACGGAACATATTCCTTATTCATTAAATATGATAACAATACGAAAACAGAAAAAGGTACCTTGCTTCCAGGACAATACCTTGCAGTACCTAATGATCCTGTTTACTTCCAAAAAGGTAATTTTGCTGATGTGGTGTCAACCACAAATATCAGTACTGCTTCAAGACTTATTGCAGCAATGAATAAATACAATTATGATAGGCGTAATATTATAACTTATTATATTCAAAAATATGATTCCTACACACAATTTAAAGTGTATGCTTGTAATGATGATGGTCACTATGCTAACAAATCTTCTGGACAATATGTAGATAGTATTCAAACAAACACAAAATACTACCCTGCAAGTAGCATGCCTATTGTTCCAAACTCAATAGTGATTGATGAATTTAATCTTATCTCTAGGAAAACCAATACGACCGTATCTTCAGAAAACTTAACCACAAACGATCCTATAGTAACATTAAAAACAACCGTTAAAGACGAATACGGAAACCTTGTTAACTATGGTTTTGTATCTGTTCTGGTTAATGATAAAACATTGAAATACGCCAATGGTACCGATGCAACATTCAAATTAGTGAATGGAACAGCTAGTGTTAAAATTAGAATCACAGACATATGGAAAAGAAAAAATTATACCTACCAATTCAGATACTTTGGTAAAAGCCAATACGAATCAAAATTAAGTAATAAAGCTGTTATTACATTAGCTAATTTAGTAAATTTAAATACTACTCATGCCCAATCAACAAACTTCGGAACAAATGTTACAATTACTGCAAATGTAAATTTCAAACTTAACAATTCCCAAGTTAATGAAGGAAAAGTATTATTTAAAATTAATGGAAAAACCATAAAAAACGTAAATGGAACAACACTTACAGTGGATGTTAAAAATGGAACTGCAATGTACAACTTCATTTTAGCTCCGATCTACTCCCCTAGAAACTACACAATTACCGTAGTTTATACAAACGGATACTGTAGAGCGGAAACTAAGTCAACACTAACTGTAAAAAAATTGGATGCTAAAATTATTTCACCTAACATAAGCGTGAATAATAAAGTACTTTCCGTTAAAGCAAAATTAGTTGATACTACAAATAAATTAATTAAATACAACACTTCTGTTGTATCATTTAAAATTAACGGTAAAACCATACATGATTCAAACGGCAATACATTGTTATTCAGTATTGTTGATGGTATTATAGACTTTAACTATACGTTGTCTGACAATTACAGAAAAGGAAATTATACATTAACTTTAGTAATACCAGAACGTAAAGCATATTATAGTCTAAGACAGAATTATACCATGACGGTATAATTTTTCACTTAACCCCCATTTTAAAAAAAAGCTACTTTTAATAATATTTTAATCAATTCTTAAAAAAAACCAGATAATAATTTATAATAAGATAAATTCATTAAAAAAAAAGTTGTAAAGAAAAGTTATTTACTCTTCTTTTGGTAAAATAGATGTTGAGATTCCAGATGCTAATGCAATTTTAATTAGATCTCCAACTACAAATGGAATTACTCCCATCATTAATAATTCAGGAATGCTTAATGGTGCACCTGTTTTTACGAGCATTGCATTGTATAATCCAATTAATCCAGGCACGTATATGCATATGAAGTTTGCGATTAACATTACTGCAACTGTGAAAATAGGTTTTCTAGCATTTGCATAATGATCAAAGACATATCCTACAAATGTTGCTGCTATAATAAATCCTATTATGTATCCTCCACTAGCTGCAAATATGAATGCTAATCCGTGATTCATATTAGTAAACCATGGCATTCCAAGAATACCTAATACAGTATATAAAATCATACTGAATCCGCCGTATTTACCTCCAAGGAAAACACCTGCCAGAAGTGCTGCAAATGTTTGGAAGGTGATTAATACAGGACTCCATGGAATTGCAATTGATACTTGTGCCATCAAACCGGTAAAACATGCTACTAAAAATGATAAAAGTACCATTGTCAAAGTACTTGCATTGTTTCTCCAGTTATACCAAGAATATTGCATTTCATGAAGTTTGTTGATATTTGATGAAATCATATTTAAACCTCAAAAATTATTTTTTATTAAAATGTATTTTTATTTAAATTATTGAATAAATAGAAATATTATTTACATATAACTAGTAAATTCTATTATAACATATGTCTTAAAAGATATATAACTTTTTCATAACAATTGAATTACCGTTAAATTTTTAATGAGAATACGGGAAATATCATACAAAACAGGTAATTATAATCAATTAACTGAAGTATTTATGAAAATGAATGAAAAATGTGATTCTTTTCCAAATAATACATATAGAATAAACAAAAGTAAGCTCAATTAAACCAACATGAATTCATGAAAAGAATAAAAAAAATACTTGTTATTGATATTTAAACAGAATATTAAATAAAAAAGCATGATTAAACATTAGACATGTACATGAAATATAAAAAAAAATAGAAAATATGAGTTAAACTATAAGTTAACTCCAACATCCAACTGCTCGGTTAATTCTTTGTATCTGTTACGTATTGTTACCTCAGTAACCCCTGCAATATCTGCAACGTCTCGCTGAGTTTTACGTTCACCCAATAGAACACTTGCAATATAAAGTGCTGCTGCTGCAACACCTGTAGGTCCACGACCACTGGTAAGACCATTGTCCATGGCTTGATTAATTATTTCAATTGCTTTGGATTGAACAAGACCTGAAAGGTTTAGTTCACTTGCAAACCTAGGAACATAATCTATAGGACTTGTAGGAGGTAATCTTATATGAAGTTCCCTTGTAAGGAATCTGTATGTTCTACCAACCTCTTTCTTACTGACCCTGGATACATCTGCTATTTCATCAAGAGTCCTTGGAACTTTACATCTACGACAAGCAGCGTATAAAGAAGCTGCAACAACCCCTTCAATACTACGTCCCCTGATGAGTTTATTTTCCACAGCATTCCTGTAAACAACAGATGCTGATTCACGTACACTTCTTGGTAATCCAAGTCTGGATGAATCACGATCCAATTCACTAAGAGCAAATGCCAAGTTTCTTTCAGTAGCACCACTGATTCTTATTTTACGTTGCCATTTTCTTAACCTGTACCATTGAGCTCTGTTTCTTGCAGGAATATCCCTACCATAGATGTCCTTGTTTCTCCAGTCTATCATTGTGGATAATCCTTTATCGTGGATGGTATATGTGATTGGAGCACCTACACGAGTACGTTTATCTCTTTGTTCGTGGTCAAATGCTCTCCATTCAGGACCCATATCCACAATGTTGTCATCAATTACCAATCCACAAGAACCACAAACAACTTCACCACGTTCATGATCGTTGATAAGTTTCTTAGAACCACATTCAGGACAGATAGTTTCTTGTTTTTCCATTTCTGCAACGTCTTCTTTCATTTGCTCTTTTTCCGTTATTCCAGAAATGTTTTCAAGTTCACGTTCCAATTCTTCAGAATCTGTAGTATCTATCTTGATGATTTCTTCAACATCCAAATCAGAGTTAGACATTAATTCAATATCAGAATCCTCTTGCATGATGACATCGGCACCACCCATAGCATCTGACATGAAATCTCCCAAATCATCTCCAGAGGAATCATCATCATCTGATTTTTTATCGTCTTTGAAATTATCCATAATTTCAAGTAATGGATTTGGTTGTTTTTTGGAGTCTTTGGATTTATCTTTGGATTTTTCCTTGGTTTTTGTTTTTGATTTTTCTGTATCCTCTTGTTTATTTTTACGTGGTCTTCCAGGACCCCTCTTCTTAGGAGCTTCTTCAGTGGCTGTGGTCTTTTCAGTTTTAGCTTTTGATGCGTTTTTACGTGGTCTTCCAGGACCCCTCTTCTTAGGAGCTTCTTCAGTGGATGTAGCTTTGTTTTTACTTTTTGGTGGTCTTCCAGGTCCACGTTTCTTAGGAGGTTCTTGTTTTTCAAGAATAGTTGTGGTATGTTTGTCATCCTGAACTATATCTTCTGATTCGGCCTTTTTATTTTTTCTTGGCCTGCCAGGTCCTCTTTTAGATTTTGCAACTGTTTTTGTGGAATCTTTGGTCTTTAATTCATCGGTTTGTTTTGCAGTAGTATCTGGTTTGGTAGCTTCGGATGTTTTAGTTGATTTAGTTTTAGTTGATTTAGCTTTTGTTGTTTTGGTCTTTGTAGTTTTTACTTTGGTATCCACTTTTTTTGCTCTTGAATCTTTCACACTTTTTCTAGGTCTACCTAACCGTTTTTTTCTTTTTAGAATTCCTGCCATGCCTTATCCTCCTTTTTTTATTTTGGGGTGAGATATATACTTTTTCACCAGGATTTGCTTTTTTAAACTTGTTGCTGGTTTTTATAGATATGTATGGTTTTTTTGTACTTCCAAATATATCATTTACTTTACCTATTGGTTTATTTTTGCCATTTACCAGTAAAGAGCCTATCCTCGGTGTTTTCTTTGAAGGTACAATTAACTTGTTGGTACTCGTAACGTGACTAATTATACCCAATTCATTTAATTTAGTTTTATTAACTGACATTTTATTAACATTAACTTTATAAATATTTTAATTAAAATAAACACTGATTAAATAGTTCTTAGAAACAATCATTGATTCAAAATTAGTTAATTAATGTTTTGGAGTTCAATGCTTATCATGGTGATTATTTTAACAATATTTTTTTAAACCTCTATTTTTTTAATAGTGATTTTATGCTTTTATATATATTTAACTATAATTATAATAATAAATAAGATTGACTTAATATAAATACTTTTGGATACCTTTATATACTAATTTAAAGTATCCATTAAATCCCAGCAGGGATAAAGAGAAAAAGAATTAAAAATAAATAAAAAAATTAAAAACCGATAATTTCATCCATTTGAAGGTTATCTTCTATTAATTTTTTGGTGATGGTCTCTTCAAATTTTTTAAGCTTGTTTAGTTCAATAATTACTTCATCCAACTTTTCTTTTGGAACAACGACAACTCCATCAACATCCCCAATAATGAAATCACCTGTTTTTATAACTAAATTTTCAACAAGTAACTTTTCACCAATATCTCCTTCATTCAAAGGTAAACCTGCCCTTGATTGTATTTCCTGAGAAAAAACTGGAAAATCAAGTTCGAGAATATCATTAGTATCACGACTGGATCCAACAAGCACCACGGCCTGAAGACCATGTTTTTGAGCAGCACAGGAAGCAAGACCACCCCACATCGCATAATCATTATTGGAACATTTTATAACCAATATCTCGTCCTCATCACAAGTATATATAGCTTTTATACCAGTTCCCCAATCATAAGAATTTGTTTCAGCGGTTTTGACAAAACCAGCTACTTTATGTTTTGGATTAACAGGTTTTACACCTTTAATCAAACCATCAGTAGAATATAAATTTTTTAGAGCATCTGAAACATTGTCACTGCTTACTCGTTCAAGGAGATTATCTATGGTGATTTCATTTTCTGATTCAACTTCGTCCACTTTAGGTGGTTTATTAAAGTTTAAAATACTCTTTGGTGTTATTTTACCATTTGCCATAATATCAAATCCAAAAAAAATATAAAAAGAATAAGGTGGTTATATTTAATCTTGAGGTGTTGTTACTTCTTCAACTAATTTTCTACCTGCAACAACTTCATCTACACTATGAATTGAAGCCCCATAATGTTCTATAGCTTCCTTGATTTTATCATAATTAAGATCTTGTCCTTCCATAGTGATTTTAACATTCTCTGTATCTTTATCAATTTCCATCAAAGTAATGTTTACCCCATCCACTCCATCAAGACTACTTAAGTACAATGAAAATGATGGTAATGATGGTGAATGTGGTTTTAGAATATCTAAAACAACTCTAATTAATGCATTTTTCATTTTGTATATAATCCTCCGATTAAAATTAATCGTGCTAAATATTATTATGTCAGTAATATAAGATATACTTTAAAGAAATAGAACAAAAAGATTGATTTTATAAAAAAAGTTAAAAAGAAAAAAATATTATTTTCTAAGGAACATGAATGCTATCCAAGCAATAACAAATACTGCTATAAGAGCGTATAAAATTTTTCTTTGTTTAGCAACCTGTTGCTGTTTTAATTGAAAATTTTCCTGACATTGATCTGAACAAAATGATTCAGACATAGGAATAGGTTTACCACATATAGCACAATGTCTGTGAGCTTCAACTACCATAAAATTACCTCCATAAAAAACTTAATTTGTTATTAATGTACCAATAGGTTCTGAAATAGCTGTTTTAACATTCTCTGGATTGTTACCATTAACAATTACAGTTTTAATACCTGAACGTTTAATAATCTCAATAGCTGTTTTATCAATGAATTCATAAGTTCCAGCCTTAGTTTCATTGCCGGATACTATTTCCAATAGTTTAGCTGTTGTTACTTCACTAAACATTATTGCATCATCAAATTTATTAGGATCTTTATCGTATAATCCATCAACACTAGTGGCGTTAATTACCAGGTCGGCTCCAACATATTCTGCCAGGATACTTCCCACAGCATCAGTACTATGAGCAGGTTCTGTACCACCCATAATGACTATTTTTCCGGTAGCTGAATATTCAAGTGCCTGTTGGAAATTCTCAGGAATTGCAGGATAGGAACAGTCCTTAAGTGCCAACTGTAAAAGACGAGCATTAATTCTTGTAACCTGAATACCTATTTCGTCACATATGGACTCACTTTCACCCATATCCCTTACAACACTTATGTAATCACGGGCAGGTCTTCCACCACCTACAACAATAAATACTTCATGTTCTTTATTAATATCCTTTATGATTTTTGCATACGCTTCAAATTTCTTATTATCATACTCCTTAAGAAGTATGGATCCACCTATTGTAATAACTATTCGCATTAATAACATTCTCCATTAATGATTATAAGAATAATCAGTTAACTCTAAAAAAATATTTTATTAATAATTATTTATCTCTTAAATTATTCTTATAATTAACTATGAAATAGACACAACAGTAAAATATCAATAAATACTAAAAGCATTAACAACATAAATAAAAGCATACTATTTTAATATAAAAAAAATATTGGATTAATGATAATATGATTATTTAACAAGAAGGAATACACACAGGCAAAAAACAACCTAAACACCATTAAATGTATTCAAAAATTTAAATCCAATACTATTACTATAATTAATTCATAACAAAATTTCTAGGAGACAGTATATGAGTGAAATATCATCAAAAGAGATGTATGAAGTAAAAAAAACACTAAAAGAACTAGAAAATAAAAAAGGAAGGGGAACCGAACTAGTTAGTGTATACATCCCACCGGACAAACAAATAAGTGATGTTAGAAAACAGATGGTTGATGAAATCGGACAAAGTTCCAACATCAAAAGTAAAACCACCAGAAAAAACGTTCAATCTGCTATAGAAGTAATCATCCAAAGAACAAAACTTTATCCTCAAGCACCTCCAAAGGGACTTGTGATGTTTGTAGGTATGATACCTAAGGGCGGACCAGGAACTGAAAAAATGGAAACATACATATTCGAACCACCTGAAACAGTGCAGACATACATATATCACTGTGATAACCAGTTCTTCATAGATCCATTAAAACAAATCATAGAATACAAGGAAGTATACGGGGCAGTGGTTCTCGACAGAAAAGAAGCTACAATTGCAACTGTAAGAGGAAAAAGAATAGACATTGTAAAAACATTGACAAGTGGAGTTCCTGGAAAACACAAGGCCGGGGGACAGTCACAAAGAAGGTTTGACCGTGTAATCGAACTTGCAGCCCACGAATTCTTAAAACGTATTGGAAGATACGTTGACGAAGCATTCCTACCACTTAAGGATGAACTCAAAGGAGTACTTATTGGTGGACCGGGACATACAAAAAATGACTTCGTTGAAGGGGATTACCTCCACTACGAAATAAAGGATAAAGTAATAAACATTGTCGATACATCTTACACGGGTGATTTCGGAATAAGAGAAGTGCTTGATGAATCCGCAGACACACTGGAAGAAATGGACATAATGAAAGAGAAAAAGTTCATGAGAAAATTCCTTTCAGGACTGATATCCGACAGCGGACTTTCTTCATACGGTGAAAATGAAATAAGACAAAATCTACAGATGGGAGCTGTAGAAACATTACTCATATCCGAAAACCTCAAGACCAACAGACAAACATACGAATGTCCTGCATGCGGAACACTGGATGTTATAACAACAAAACAGCACCAGAAAGCACCTGAAAAATCATGTCCAAAATGTGGAGAATCAATGAAAATAATCAAAACACAAGAAACAGCAGAAGAACTCATTGAACTGGCAGAAGAAGTAAACACTGCAGTGGAAGTAATCTCCATAGAAACTGAAGAAGGAACACAACTGGACAGGGCATTTGGTGGAATAGCAGGAATACTCAGATACAAAGTAAAATAATATTATTAATCATCCCCCCCAATAAACACTTTTTTTATATGATATATTTTTTAAAAACAGTAAAATAAGACATTAAAAATAGGGAACAATAATTTTCCAATAGTAAAAACTATTCCTAAAAAAAAGAATATATGGGAATTATGTTTTAACCCATGTGAAAGTAGTTGAATTTCTGGAAGTCGAATAAGGATAAAAGGATACTGTTTCAACATCAATAGTATATTTTCCATAATTTTCCATGGTATAATTTACGAAAATGTATCCCTGAGAATCTGGAGATGTTGGCACAAAGAGGAGTTGACCGTTAACTCTTATATAACACATAGATCTTTTTAAAGTAATTGGAGTGCCCATAGACATTAATCTTATTTTTATTTCAATAGTATTTCCAGTCGTTGGAAGTTCAACAGGACTAATGATTACATTGGTTCTCCTGTAAATATGTTCAACAGTAAAATTACTTTCGGCGGACTCATAAAATACATTGCCATCAAATTTATAGGTTATCCTTATGGGATCAAGACTTTGACCCGTGTAATTGAAATTGAAATAACCATCCTTATCTGTTACAACCGTAAATATTTCATCATTAACTATTATACTTACGTTTTGATACCTGATTGGAACATTATAATCCCAGTTGGTTAATAATCTTCCTTTTAACTCATGATTAAGACCATAAAGCCAGTAATCAGTCATGGAAATCATTTTCATAGTGGATGATTGTTTTAATTTAAATGTTGTTGTGTTAGTACAGGCAGTTAACCCACCATTTCCTGCATATGAACAAACAACAGTATGATCTTCATAAACATCACTGGTATAATAAATGACGAAATAACCATCAGAAGCCGTTTTGGAATTGAATTCCACACCATTTACATTTACAGTAACTGTTTGTGCTTTAACGCCTGTGCCCCCAGATAATAATTTTCCACTGAATTTGATAGTATTACCTTCTATCACACCCCTTGGATATATAATTATATTTGTTGCTTCTGTTAGAAGTGTATAAACTGTTGAATTTGATGTTGCAAAGTATTTTTCACCTCCATCATAAATAAAAGTCACATTAAGATCTTCATAACCAGTTATAGTATAATTAATCGTAAAATAACCATAACCACCAGTTTTAGCAGTAAAATTCTCAC
>OCVV011268843.1_pt1 | contig 23168 bp, 18 predicted proteins | sample 1539721 | NCBI WGS metagenome assembly OCVV01 (sample SAMN02144230, study PRJEB22623) | gut metagenome | biome: sheep rumen | host: Ovis aries | place: New Zealand
AATAACTAGCGGAGGAACAAATGATACTTAAAGAAGTAAAGGTTAAAATAGAACATTTAAATTTAGTTACAAATTGCTATATTATTGTAGATGAAAAGACTAAAGAAGCAATGGTGATAGATCCAGGTGCCGAAGGTGACAAAATAATAAATATGCTTGATATATTAGATTGTAAATTAAAGTATATATTTATAACACATTGTCATGCAGATCATATAGGAGCTATAAATGATGTTAGAAATGCTAAAGGTGGAAAAATCTTAATTAGTAGAGATGATGCTCAAGGATTATATGATGAAGGCATTAGCTTAACTTATTATGCTGAAACCGAAAATCCTGAACTAGAAGCTGATTCTAGAGTGGATGATGGAGATTTGATTCATTTAGGAGACTTAGAATTTAGAGTTATAGCTACACCAGGACATACCAAAGGAGGTCTTTGCTTATATTGTCCAGATGAAGACATGATATTTACTGGAGATACAATTTTTTCAAGTACATGGGGTAGAACAGATCTTCCAACAGGTAGTATAGAAGATATTATGGATTCAATAACAAATAAAATTTTAGTGTTACCAGAAAATACAATTATTTATCCAGGACATGGAAAATCAACAAAAATAAAAGAAGAGAAACCAATCTATTTAGAATTAAGGCAAAAAGATTGGTAACCAAAAAGGAAATGAGGAGATATATATGATACAAAAACCAAAAGGAACTAAAGATATATTGCCTAATGAAGTTTATAAATGGCAATATATTGAAAAGAAAATAACCGAACTAATGACAAACTATGGTATGAAAGAAATAAGAGTTCCTGTATTTGAACACACTGAACTATTTTCTAGAGGTGTTGGTGAAACAACAGATGTTGTACAAAAAGAAATGTATACATTCGAAGATAAAGGTGGTAGAAGTGTAACTTTAAGACCTGAGGGTACAGCAGGAGTTGTAAGAGCTTATATTGAAGATGGACTTGCAAGTCAAGCTACTCCACTTAAATTGTGGTATGAAATGCCAATGTATAGATATGAAAATGTTCAAAAAGGAAGACTTAGAGAATTTAGACAAATTGGAACAGAAATAATAGGAACGGGAAGTTTTTTAGCTGATGTAGAAGCTATTTTACTTGGCGTTAATATATTCAAGGTTTTAAACATTCCAAATATAAAGATTACAATTAATAGTATTGGGTGTCCTACATGTAGAGCAAAATATCAAGATGCTTTAAGAGACTTTATAAGACCTAATTTAGATAATTATTGTGATACTTGTAAAACAAGATTTGAGAAAAACCCATTAAGAATTCTTGATTGTAAGGAAGAAAAATGTAAAGAACTAAACCAAGGTGCTCCAGTAATTTTAGATTACTTATGCGATGAGTGTAGAGAGCATTTCGAAAATGTTCAAAAGTATTTAAAAGCTAATGGAGTAGATTATGAAATAGATGCTGGAATAGTTAGAGGTTTAGATTATTATACTAAGACGGTATTTGAGTTTATTTCAGAAGATGATGGATTAACAGTTTTAGGTGGGGGAAGATATGATGGCCTAGTTGAAGAGGTTGGAGGACAACCAACGCCTGCTGTTGGATTTGCAATGGGTATGGAAAGATTGTTAGAAGTCTTTGAAAGAGCAAATCCTGATTTAGTTAAAGAAAAGACAATGGATTTATATATAGCAAGTATTGGTGAAGAAGCTGATATATTTGCTACTAAACTTGCAACAGACCTTAGAAATGAAGGTGTTCAAGTAGAAAAAGATATATGTTCAAGAAGTTTAAACGCTCAATTCAAATATGCAAATAAAACTAATGCTAGATATGTCTTAACTATTGGTGAAAATGAAGTTAGAGAAAACAAAGCTAAAATTAAGAACATGATTACTGGTGAAGAAACAGAAATAAACTTGACTTATGATGATATTAAAAAAATTATTCAATAATTTTTAAATATAAATAAAATACCAAGGAGGACGTTAAATGGTAAAGTTTGATTACAAAAATTCTAGTTTGAATGAAAGAATGGTTTTAGATTTTGAAGAAGAAATAAATAAATACCACAATCTTTTACATTCAAATCCAGATGATGAAAAAGAATTTTTAGGATGGATTAATCTTCCTGAAAATTATGACAAAGAGGAATTTGAAAGAATTAAGAAGGCTGCTGAAAAAATTCAAGCAGATTCTGATGTCTTAATAGTAATTGGTATAGGAGGGTCATATTTAGGAGCAAGAGCTGTTATTGATGCTTTATCTTCTAATTTTGCTAATAGCTTATCTTTTGAACAAAGAAAGGCACCAATGGTAGTTTATGCTGGAAACAATTTGAGCCCTAACTATTTAAATGACTTATTGGAATTAATAGGAGAAAAAGATATTTCTATAAACGTTATATCTAAATCTGGTACTACAACAGAACCTGCTGTTGCTTTTAGAGTATTAAAAGAAGCTATTGAAAGTAAATATGGAGCAGAAGAAGCTAGAAAAAGAATATATGTTACAACAGATAAAGCAAGAGGAGCACTTAAAACATTATCTGACAAAGAAGGATATGAAACATTTGTTGTTCCAGATAACATAGGTGGTAGATTCTCAGTATTAACAGCTGTTGGTTTATTACCAATTGCAGCTGCTGGAATTGATATTGATAAACTTATGGAAGGCGCTAGAATAGCAAGAGAAAAATATTTAGATCCTAACGTTAAATTTAATGAATGTTATAAATATGCTGTAATAAGAAACTTACTATATAACTCAGGTAAAAAAATCGAAATTTTCGCCAATTATGAGCCATCTATGCATTATTTTACTGAGTGGTTGAAGCAACTATTTGGTGAGAGTGAAGGAAAAGATGGAAAAGGAATATTTCCAGCTGGAGTTGATTTAACAACTGATCTTCATTCAATGGGTCAATATATTCAAGATGGTGAAAGACACTTATTTGAAACTGTATTGAAAATTGAAAATCCTAGATCTAACATTACTATTAAAAGTGATGAAGAAGATTTAGATGGATTAAACTATTTAACAGGAAAAACTTTAGACTATGTAAATAAGAAAGCTATGGAAGGTACAATTGAAGCCCATGTAAGTGGTAATGTTCCTAATTTATTAATATCATTAGATAGATTAGATGAATTAAATATGGGTGAACTAATTTACTTCTTTGAAAAAGCTTGTGCAATGTCTGGAACCATTTTAGGTGTTAATCCATTTAATCAACCAGGAGTTGAAGAATATAAACGTAACATGTTTAGATTATTAGAAAAACCAGGTTATTAATAATAAATTATATAAAAGAAAAATAGAGTCCTAATTCAAGGACTCTATTTTTCCTTTTTAAAATATATATTTATAATGAAAAAATGTTAAGCAACTTTTTCAGCTTCTTTAGCATATTTGGTTTCTTCTTTAGAATATTCTTCAGGTTTTAATCCTAATCTGTTTTTCATGTAAAGAATAGTTAAAGCAAATAGTACTAAGAAAGAAGTACCTAGTATAAATGTAGCTAAATAGCTTGATAAATTATCAAATATAAAAGATGTAATTGTTCCTAAAATTGCATTTACAATACTTACTGCTAAAAGTTCTATTGCATAAATCTTACTATCAACTTCTTCATTGGCAAAATTGCTAAGGTATTTAAGTATTAGTACTTGGTATATTCCGTTTACAGCAGATTTAATTGCAAAACATATAATAACTATTGCAAGTGTTACAGGAACAGGTAATCCTAAGAAATATCCTATTGTAGAAGCCATAATGCTTATTGAAATAGCTAAAGATAAAATAGTAAGTGATTTGTTTTTGAATTTCTCTTGGAATTTATCTTGCTTTTTTGCTGCTACAGCAGATACAATTCCTAAGAATGCAAATATTATTCCTATTATTCCAGAACTTATTTCCAACTCTTCTACTAAATACACTTGAGTGGATGCAAGTATAGCTATAAATGAACTCATTAAAGAGCCAAAAAAAATTAAACTTTTAAGTCTTCCTGATTTTCTTATATATTTAAAAGCTTCTCTTAAAGATAATTCTTTCTTTTCGGTTTCAAGAGATGTATTTTCTTTATTGTTATCTATAACTTTAAGATCTTTATTTTTTATAGGTTCTATAAATGTTAATGATATTAAGAAACATAGTATTGTTATTGCAAAACAAACAGATATTGGTAGATATCCATTAACAGAGAATAGAAAACCTGATATTACTAATGAAATTGCATTTAATACATAATAACCAGATATTGCCTTACCATTTAATTTGGCAAATATTTTGCCTCTTTTAGTGGTTTCTGGAATTGATTCATTAAGTAGGGCAGGTGTTGCAGTATCTTTAAGCGCGAAACCAAAAGAGCAAACACATTCTGCTATTAATAAATGATAAAAATTTTTACTTAAAATAATTAATAATACGTAAATACAGTTGAGCAGATTCCCAAGTATTGTAGAAAACTTTCTACTTGTTTTTTCAACTAAAACACTTGCAGGTAATTGCCATATAATTCCAAATATTGCATAGAATGAATCTACAAGTATTATTTTAGCAGGACTAATGCCTTTTATTTGTGTTAGAAATAAAAAGTCAATAGTATAAAAAAACAAGAAGTCATATGAAAGCATTCTAAAAAAAGGGTATAACTTCATATTGTGTTTACATACTTTTGCTTTTTCCATAAAGTACTCCCAATTTATAATTGTATAAAATAATTATAAATATAAGGATTTTAAGAAACAATAAGTTAAAACAAATTGTAATTTAAATGATTTGACTTTGAAACATAACTAGTGATTGACTTTTTGAAAAAATGGAATTATAATAAAATATGTAAACTGTGAAGGGACAAAGTAAAAAGAAGGTTGTTACCAGAGATTATTGGCATACCCGCTGAGAGCCAATATTAATAAACACTTTTGAAAAACTAACCTGGAGTTTCTTTTCGAAAGAAAAGCGTATAAGCAGCGTTAAAGCTTTAATTAAGTTAAACAGTAGGGTGGAACCGTGAGATATAAACTTACCCCTATAGGTTGCAAAAGCTTCCTATAGGGGTTTTTGTTATTTATATAACAAAAACTCCTATAAGAAAAAAAGCATCCAAAATAAATTTTTTAAAGCTACTATAAAAGTAGCGAAGGAGGATTTATATGTTTAAGATTAAACTCGGCGGAGGAAAAACGCAAGAAGTTGAAGAGTCAATGTTTTGGCATACAACTTCACATATTATGGCACAAGCCGTAAAAAGATTATATCCAGAAGCAAAAGTAACTATAGGACCATCTATAGAAGAAGGCTTCTATTATGATTTTGATGTTGAAAAACCTTTCTCAGAAGAAGATTTAGCTAAAATCGAAGAAGAAATGAAAAAAATCATCAAAGAAGAGTTAGTAATTGAGAGATTTGAACTTCCTAGAGATGAAGCTATTGCGCTTATGAAAGAAAGAAAAGAGCCTTATAAGGTTGAATTAATTGAAGAATTACCAGAAGGAGAAGTAATTTCTTTCTACAAACAAGGAGAATTTACTGATCTTTGTCGTGGACCACATCTTCCAAATACTGGTTGTGTTAAAGTGTTTAAACTATTATCTACATCTGGTGCATATTGGAGAGGTGATGAACACAATAAAATGCTTCAAAGAATTTACGGAATTTCTTTTCCTAAACAATCAATGCTTGATGAATATATGCAAGTTCTAGAAGATAGAAAAGCAAGAGATCATAGAAAAATAGGAAAAGACTTAAGCTTATTTATGACACATCCATTAGTTGGTGCTGGACTTCCAATGTATTTACCAGATGGTGCTACAATAAGAAGAGTATTAGAAAGATATATTCAAGATAAAGAAATAGCTCTTGGATATTCACATGTGTATACTCCAGATTTAGCAACAACAGATCTTTATAAAACATCTGGACACTGGGATCACTACAAAGATGATATGTTCCCTGTAATGAAAATGGATAATGAAGAATTTGTTTTAAGACCTATGAACTGTCCTCATCATATGCTTATATATAAAAATGAATTACGTTCATATAGAGATTTACCAATTAGAATTGGTGAACTAGCACATGATTTTAGATTTGAGAACAGTGGCGCTGTTTGTGGACTTGAAAGAGTTCGTCAAATGTGTCAAAATGATGCTCACCTTTTTGTGAGACCTGATCAAATTAAAGAGGAAGTTGGTAGAGTTATCAATTTGATATTTGAAGTATATTTAAAAGATTTTGGCTTTAGTAGAGATAGATTCAAATTTAGATTATCTTTAAGAGATAAAGCTAATACTGAAAAATATATTGATAATGATGAGATGTGGGAGACAGCAGAAAATCAATTAAGACAAATTTTAAAAGAATTAGATATAGAATTCTATGAAGCTGAAGGAGAAGCAGCATTCTATGGACCTAAGATAGATATTCAAATTAAATCTGCTTTAGGACACGATGTAACTATTCCAACATGTCAATTAGACTTTGCTTTACCAGAAAGATTTGATTTGAAATATGTTGGTGAAGATGGTGAAGAACATAGACCTGTTGTTATCCATAGAGCAATCTTAGGATCATCAGACAGATTTATATCATTCTTACTTGAAGAAACAAAAGGATTGTTACCACTTTGGATAGCTCCTCATCAAGTAAAAATATTACCAATAGCAGATAGACATTTAGAACATGCTGAAAAAGTAAAACAAGAACTTCTTAAAGAAGGCGTTAGAGTTGATATTGATTCAAGATCAGAAAAAATTGGGTATAAAATAAGAGAAGCTCAACTTGCTAAAATTCCTTATATGCTAATTATTGGAGATAAAGAAGTTGAAGATAATAAAGTAGGAGTTAGAGTAAGAGGCGAAGGTGATATTGGACAAATGGAAATAAAAGATTTTGTTCAAAGAGTAGTTGATGAAATCAAAAATAAAAAAGTTTAATATCAAAAGCTATAGGCTAAAAAGTCTATAGCTTTTTTTATTTACAATTATATTAAACTTTACTAAATAACCTTTAATTAAAAAAATCTATATGATATACTTTTTTTGAATTATTGGAATTTTACAGTGAAAAGTAAAATTTTAAGGAGGAAAACTAAAATTGACTACTAAAGAAGATATAAAAGCAAAATTAAATCTTATTGGGTTGAATCTAGATAAGTTACCAAAGTTTTTGGTTGATACTGAACCTGTAATATTTAATCCTTCAAGACTTAACAATGATAAAGAATTAAAAGTATATAAATATGTTTCAGTAAAAGATATTGAATTGTATGTTACTGATTGCCATAGAGATGATTCTATAAAAGAAAAATATAACAATTCAATGAGATTTGTGGACTTTATAAAACAAAGTGAAGTTGATAATGAAAAATCTTTAAAACTTATTAATTTGTTTAATACAATATCTCAAGAGAATATTAAGAAAGTTGAAGATGAACAAGATAAGTTACAAATGAAGCCACCTTTTTTAGTTCATTATGCCAAAAGCCAATTGTGGCAAGTATATTATTCGCAAGACTCAAATAAGTATTTTATGCTTGTACCACTTAAAGAAGAATGTTTTGATCAATTCTTTTTCTTATTAAAGAAAAAATTGGAATTACAAAAATCTAAAAAAGATTATAAGGTATATATACCAATTTCATATGTCAATTATAGTGAAGAATTTTTAACCAATAGACAAATAAATGATATTGAAAACTATCTTTGGGTATTTACTAAGAATTGGTCATTAACATATGAGGTTCATGATTATGAAGGTGAAACAACACTTCAAATTGTAGGTGAAACACATATTTATGACAGCTTAAAAAGTATGTATAAGATTGTTCTTAAGAATAAAGAAGAGGCTGAGGAATTCTATAAATTTGTAAAAGCATTATTTATTATTCAAACAGAATTAGGCAATAGATATAAATTCGATATTATGATAAATAAAGAAGATTCTATAGATTTTTATTATGAAGGAGAAAAAATAGTTTATAGTGATCTTCCTGAATTTATAAAAGACAAATTTATTACTACAGAAGCAGATATAAAAGAATTTAATCAAGAAGCAAATAGATTAGAAAAGAAACTAAAGAAATTAAAGCAAGAAGCTAAAGATAAAGATGCTGAATATTTTATGAAACAAAAAGAAATATCAACATATCTAGAATGTAGAAAAACATTCTTTGGAAAAGTAAGATATTTCTTCTCTAAGAAAAAGAAAAAAACTGAAAAAGTTATTGAAAATGATGTTCAAGAAGTTAAAGAAGACAAAAAGGATAAAGAAGCTAAACCTATTACTGGTTATTCAGATGAGAAAAAATATCATACGATTGATGATTTGGTTACAATACAAGCTTTATACGAAAGAAGCCAAAGATATGTTAAAGATTTAAATTCAGATATTAATGCTTTAGAAACTAAAATCGAAAATACAAAAAGAAAGATTGCTAATGCTACAACATATATACAAGAGATTGATGATCATAAAAGAAGTATTTTTGAATTTTGGAGATTTGCAAATAAGGATGAAGCACTTGCTTTAGATGCTGGATCTGAACAAATAGATAAGCCAGAAGGATTGAATCTTAAGAAAAAATTTGATTATGAATATGATTTTGAAGATTTAGGAATTAGTCAAGATAAGCTTCAAAGAAGTAAATTTTCTAAGCAAGAATTCGATAGCTTATATTTAGCAACAACTAATGTTTTGCCAGACCTTAATATGTTAAAAAATAAAGATATGGACAGAGATGTTCTTGAATCTTTATTAACTGATCTTCAAAAAGAATATATGGAAAGTGAAGAAGAGGCAAATTCTGAATTTGATATTTTTGGTGGAATGAAAGAAGATTCTACTCAAATTAAGTATTTAAATAACAAATCTCATAGAGAAAAAGAAAAGAATAAGTTTATGATTTTAGACATAAATAAGAAAATCGATATTTTTGATTTTACAGAGAGACTTCTAATGTATGTTGGATATTTAAAAGAAACTGTAAATAAAGTTACCTCATCATATGATATGCCTATTTATAAAGTTGTTCCAGTAAATTCAAAAATAAATCAAACAGATTATTCTATATATAATATTAATGTTGAAAGAGAATTAGATTTATATCAAAATAAATTCGAAAATAGCGTAAAACTTATTAAATTAAATATTAAAGAAGGTATGCCTTTAGTATACTTAACAAATTCAGTATACTATGACAATATAAATAACACATTACCATGTGGAATGGATATTACATCTCAAGTATTATTAGATGCTAATATGTATGATTTTGAACTTACAAATAAGATAAAAATTAATACAAATAGGTACTTTAATGATGTAGATACTTTATATCCAAAGATGCTAACTATTTATATTGAAGAATATGATTTAAGTATCAAAAAAGAAAAGCAAAACAGTGAGAAAAAAGAAGAAAAAGTGAGCAAAAAAGAGAAAAAGACCAAATAATCACATTTTTTGATTTTAGTGTTAAATTTGCTAGTTTATGGACTAAAATGTAATCAAAAAGTTATTTGAAATTGAAAGCACTTTTTGTTATAATATTCCTTGATGGTGCATTATTCTAGTTGCATCGCCTAATATGAGGGTGGGGCTAAAAATCCACACAGGATTCATTTAGAAAATGTTTCATAGGAACTGCGTAGGATGCCAGTCTTGCGTTTTACTATGAAAAAGGATTCAGGAAATGATGTAATGGCATATGTTTATGTTCCTGTTTTCACAATTATTAATAAGACACTGGTTAATAATATATTCTAAGCTTAGGCCTTCTTTAGTAAGGCTACGGATCTGTTCTGAGTGATAATTTGGGATTAATTATAATCAAACATAAGGGTACGGCCGTATCTTTATGTTTGAGATTATGAAATTATTATTGCAAAAAGGACTAATATTAGATACGTTGCATTAAGGAAAACTTCTAGAATGTTTGTTCTAACTTAAGAACATGGGAATTTAAGGATTAAGGTACGGATTTTAGTGGTGATCTGGCTCCCGAAACTTTTAAGGGAATCCACTTTTAAATGGAAACGGCTAAGTAGTAATGCTTAGTAGGTGGATGAGAAATTCTGCTAGACCTCAAACCGTAAAATTTACTTAAATTTCTACCATCTATATTTTATGTATAAATATAAATTGGATTGTTATAGTTAAGAGGAAAGTGCTTGACATATAATGATCCTTTTTATATTTTATAATTAGAAAAATACTAGATAAGGAGATATAGATGAAGTCAAAGGATGAAAGAAAAGAAAAAAACAAAAATGAAGGTGGCAGCTGGTTTATAGTTGTATTTTTTATTACATTTATACTATCTACTATTTTTTCATATGTATCTACAAATGGAATTAGTAATATTCCTGTGGCAACAGCTTTAGTTATATTATTTGTTGTAATATTAATTGGTGTTATGTTTGATATAGTGGGTGTCGCTGTTACTTGTGCAACAGAAGAAGAATTCCATGCTATGGCATCAAAAAAAGTTAAAGGGTCAAAGACTGCTATTAAACTAATTAGAAGTGCACCTAAGGTATCTAATATATGTGCAGATGTTATTGGTGATATTTGTGGCGTTCTTTCTGGTGCAATTAGTGCTTTAATTACGCTTAAGATAATGGAAAAATTCAGTGTTCCTTTTAATATTCAGTTTTTAATGAGTGCTTTAGTTGCTTCATTAACTGTAAGTGGTAAAGCCTTAGGTAAATCTTTTGCTAAATATCAAGCAAATAAGATAATTTATGCAGTATCTAAAGTATTGAGCATATTTGAAAAATAAAAAAAACCACTTTTTAGTGGTCTTTTTTATTTTAAATGAATAGTTTTATCTTTTAAATAATTTAAAATCTTACTATCGTTTTCAAATCTAAATGTAATTGAATAGTTTTCTAACATTTGGTATTTTTTGCCAAATGTTTTATTTATTTCATTTATTCCATATTTTCCATCACCGATGATTGGATGACCAATATGAGCTAAATGCGCTCTTATCTGATGAGTTCTTCCTGTTAAAATTTCAACATCGAGTAATGAAGTGTTTTGGGCTTTGTTTTCAGATATTACTTTATATTTAGTTTCTATCTTTGAATATCCTTTTTTTGGTTCATCGGATATATAAACCATAGATTTTTTATTATCTTTAAATAAATAAGCAGTTAGAAAAGCTTGCTTCTTTTCCGGTATTCCTAAAACTGTACATCTGTAATGTTTTTCAATTTCTTTATTTTTAAATTTTTCAAGCAAAATATCTAAAGCTTCTTTGCTTTTTGCAAATAATACAAGTCCAGATGTGTTTCTATCAATTCTATGGCATGGTTCAATAAATGGATATTCATTCTTTAGTAACGAAGAAAGGGTAGAGGGATTATCGCCAACTACTTCCATTTCTTGTGGTTTATTAACAACTAGAATAAAGTCGTCTTCGTATACCTTTTCTATTTTCTTGTTTAACAAGTCATCAACTATATATACGGTTATTTCATCAAATTCATTTACTAAAGTATCTTCACTAACTCTCCTGCCATTTATTCTAATATCTTTTTTTCGTAATGCCTTATGAAGTGTTGCAGAAGTAAGACCAGAGAAGTGATCATATAAAAATATACTTAGTTTTTTATTATTATATTTTGGTTCAACAATTATTTTTTGCATATAAACCTCTTTAAAATATTATTAGTTTTTCTGTGTAATCTAATCCTGTTTTAGAATTTTCATTATATCCTAGAGTATATATATCAGTTGCGGTTTTATCAATTTCTAAAAATCTTAATAGTTTTTTGTTTTTACATGTTTTTTCGAAGTCTTTAACAGAAGTTATAACATTTTTCTTTTTTGAAATTTCAGATAATAATTTTTTGGATTCTCTTCTAATACCCAATACTCTAATATATGGTGTAACTTCTTTTGAAATATCAATGTCTTTAGATGTGATATCTAAAAGGACATAAAGAAGAATTCTTTTTATTCTCGCAGCAGTAATAGATTTGTTTTTAAGTGCTAATAACAATTCATCTAAAGTATTACAGTTTCCAGATGCAGTTTTTAATTTTGAGACTAGGTTTTCAGGTATATCTGGAAGAAGTTTAATATCATCTATGGACATTGTTCTTAATTTATAAAGAATTTCTTTTTCAAATACTTTTAATGTACCTAATTTGTTTTTGTTATTTTTTAATGCCTCATATGTAAATGAAGGAACTAAAGATTTATATCCTTTATTGTTTAAAACTAAATTTCTTATATCAGTTGCACTTTTAAATTTCTCATTTCTTTTAATGGTAATAGGTTTAATCTTTGCTTTTAATTGTTTTATACTTCTTAAATACTCTAAAGCTAAAATATTATTTGGAGTACAAAGAAGGGCATATTTTTTGCCGAACATTTTATTAATAACAAGTTCTTGCGCCTTTGGATAAGAGTATCCTTTAGAAATAAAATTTTTAATTTCTTTATAATATTCATCATGATTTTGCTCTATAAGCATAGTTAAATTTTCTAATAAAGAAATGTCACCTGTTTCACTTCCAAAAGATAGATAATCAGTTCCTATTTGTTTTGCAATCTTTATAGCTCCAGAAGCATAATTTTCAGCACTAGATAGACAATAAAGAGTAGGTAGTTCTATAACAATATCAAAACCCGCTTCTAATGCTATACGAGCCTTAGTCCATTTATCAATCAGACTAGGTTCGCCACGTTGAACAAAGCATCCAGAAATAATGCATGCTTTGTATTTAGTATCCACTAATTTGGAAGACTCATTTATGTGATATAAATGTCCATTATGAAGTGGATTATATTCAGATATTATAGTTAAAATTTGGTCCAATTTTTATCCTTCCTTATATTGTATATTTTGTGCTTTACTGATATAATACCATAAGTTAGAGGATTTTGAAAGGTTTTGTTATATGGATAATGTAATAATATATACTGATGGTGCATGTTCAGGAAATCCTGGCCCTGGTGGTTGGGGTTCTATTTTAATGTATAAAGACAAGAAAAAAGAGATATCAGGTGGTGCAAAAGAGACTACAAATAATATAATGGAGATGACAGCTGTAATAGAAGCATTAAAGCTTTTAAAGTATCCATGTGATGTTTTAATTTATTCTGATAGTGCATATGTAGTAAATGCATTTAATAATGGATGGATTTATAATTGGTATAAAAATGGATTTAGGACAGCAGATAAGAAACCTGTAAAAAATAAAGAATTATGGGAAGAACTATATGGCTTAACTAAAGTACATAAAGTTCAATTCATAAAAGTAAAAGGACATAGTGATAATGAACTTAATAATAGATGTGATGAAATGGCAGTAGAAGCTGCAAATAAGTTCAAAGATTAAGGAGAGTTTAATGAAAATCTTAGGTATTACTGGACCTTCAGGAAGTGGTAAGACTACTCTTTGCGGTATACTAGAAAAAGATTATGGAGCTAAAATAATAGATGCAGATAAAGTTGCAAGAGGTTTGAGCTCAAATAAGGATTCTGAGTATTTCAAAGAAATGAAAGAACTATTTGGTGAAGGTGTTTTAAAAGAAGATGGATCTTTAAATAGAAAAAAGGTTGCACATATAATTTATACAAATAAAACTAAAAGAAAAGCTTTAAATAAACTAACATTCAAATATGTTGCAGATGAAATATTAGCTAAAATTGAAAAACTTAAAAAAGATAATACAAAGTTAGTTGCGATTGATGTTCCGCTTCTATATGAAGCTAAAATGGAAGATGTATGTGATAAAGTAATTGCAGTAATTGCTAATGATAAAGAAAAGATAGCAAGAATCTGTTTAAGAGATGGAATAGATGAAGAAACTGCAAAACAAAGATTAGAGATACAAAATGCAAATAGTTTCTTTGTAAAAAGAGCTGATTTTGTAATAAAGAATGATAAGACAATAGATAATTTAGCAAATTCATTAAAGGAGATTTTAGATAAATTATGGGAAAATGGATTTCAAGAATAATAACTTTAATAGTAATAGCTGCATTTATTGGTGTAATAGTATTTGTTTATAATAAATACTATTTTAATGATTTTATAAAAGCTAATGAAAAAGCAGGAATTACAAAATTTTATAGAGATTCAGATGTTAAATATGAAAAAGATAATAGCTACTGTATAGAAAGCTCAGATTTCAATGATGCGTTATTTTTTAAAGAGATTCCTGTAAAGAAAGATACACCTTATAAAATTACCTGCTATGTAAAAACAGAAAATGTAGAAAGCGATAATCCAGATACTGCAGGTGCTTGTATAAGTATAATGGGTTCTGCAGAACAATCACTAACTCTTCAAGGAACAAATTCTGAGTGGCAAAAACTAACCTTAATGGTTGATAGTGAAAATAATGAGTCATTAAGAATAGGCTTTAGACTTGGGGGCTATAGTGGTTACACAAAAGGAAAAGCTTGGTTTGCTAATATGAAGGTTGAAGAAGGAATTAAAGATTCTTCAGAACAATGGAATGTAGTTTGTTTCTTAATTGATAATGTTAAAGTTAATATTGATGGAAAAAATTATGCTTTTTCTTTAACAAACGAAGATAAAAGATTATTAGAAGACAATTTAAATAGATTCTCAAGTACAGTAAGAACTTTTTCAGGAAATAAGATGTATGTGGATGCACAAATAGTAGAGATAACAGAACCACTTACAACTTTATCTTATGATGATGATAATTATTATTATGCTTCACCATCTGATTTAAAACCATTAATAGATAAATATGTAGAATCTAATGAATATGATCATATATTTATTGGATTAAGAATGGGCAATGCATTTGATAAGATACCAGTTAATAATTGGATAGGTCTTGGAAGTATGCGTTATGGACAAATAGGTTTTTCAGATATAAGAATGCCTGATAATTTATCTGAAAGTACAATGTATAAATATGATATAAGGAACGATACTTTCCCAGAAGAAGTTTTTGTTCATGAGTTCTTACACTCATTAGAAAGAAACTTAAATGAAAGAGGTTATACATTACCAGCACTTCATGACAATGAAAAGTTTGGATATAAAGAAAAAGATAAATCAGGATTAAGAGATTGGTATAGAGATTACATGCAATGTAATATTGAAAGTAATATAGGACTTACTGGATTAGATCCATTTGTATATACTACAAAACCAGTTCACAATAGTGACTTTACAAATGCTGAAGAAATAGTATTTGAGAATAAAGCTAAAAACCCAATAGACGCTATTGGTAAATTATTTAAGAACTTTAAGAATATGGTATCTAGTCAGTCAGAAGATGCTTCTGATGGAAATTATATTACAATAACATCAGATTAATAGAAAGGAAGTTTAAATTGGACGTAAAGGATTTTTATTATGATTTACCAGAAGAACTTATAGCACAAGTTCCAATAAAAAATAGAGATGAATCAAGATTAATGGTTCTTGATAAGGAAAATAAAACAATAGAACATCATACATTTAAAGATATTATTGATTTTCTAGAGCCAGGAGATTGTTTAGTTAGGAATAACACGAAAGTTATTCCTGCTAGACTTTATGGAAAAAAAGAAACTGGAGCTAATGTAGAGTTTTTACTTCTAAATAATATAGAAGGAGATGTATGGGAATCTATAGTTAGACCAGGAAACAAACTTCATGTTGGAGCAAAAGTTATATTTGGTGATAATGATTTAGTAGCAGAAGTTATTGATATTATGCCTGGAGGTACTAGGAAAGTTAAATTTACATATGATGGAATATTTAATGAGATATTAGATAAGATTGGTCTTATGCCACTTCCACCATATATACATGAATCATTAAAAGATAAAGATAGATATCAAACTGTATATGCTAAGTATAGAGGCTCTGCTGCAGCACCTACTGCAGGACTTCATTTTACAGATGAACTTTTAGATAGGATAAAAGAAAAAGGAGTAGATATAGCAAATGTTACACTTCATGTTGGTATTGGTACTTTTAGACCAGTAAAAGAAACTGAAGTTGAAAAACATAAAATGCATTCAGAACATTTTTATATTAAAGAAGAGGATTGTGAAAAGATTAATAAAGCCAAAAGAGAAGGACATAGAGTTATTTGTGTTGGAACAACTTCTTGTAGAGTTTTAGAATCTATTTCAGATGATAAAGGCTTTGTTAAACCTACAGAAGGTGATACTCAAATATATATTTATCCTGGATATAAATTTAAATGTTTAGATGCATTAATTACAAATTTCCACTTACCTGAATCTACATTAATTATGTTAGTATCAGCTTTAGCTGGAAGAGAGTTTATACTTGAAGCATATAAAGAAGCGGTTAAGGAAAAATATAGATTCTTCAGTTTTGGAGATGCAATGTTTATACATTAATTTTTTAGAAAGGAATATACAATGAAACCAGCAATTACTTATGAACTTTTACATGTAGATAAAAACTCTGGTGCAAGAAGAGGGGTTATTCATACTCCTCATGGAGATATTCAAACTCCTGTATTTATGCCAGTTGGAACTCAAGCTACAGTTAAGTCTATGACACCAGAAGAATTAAAGGAAGTTAATGCTCAAATTATTTTATCAAATACATATCATTTGTTTTTAAGACCTGGCCATAAACTAGTTGAGGAGGCAGGAGGCCTTCACAAATTTATGCATTGGGATAGACCTATTTTAACAGATAGTGGCGGTTTTCAAGTATTTAGTTTAGGAAAATTAAATACTATTACTGAAGAAGGTGTTGAATTTCAATCTCATTTAGATGGAAGTTCAAAATTTATGGCACCAGAAACATCTATCGAAGTACAAAACTCATTAGGATCTGATATTATGATGTGTTTTGATGAGTGTTGCCCATACCCATCTTCTTATGAATATACAAAGCAATCTATGGAAAGAACAACTAGATGGGCTAAAAGATGTAAAGACGCAAATAAAAATCCAGAAACTCAAGGATTATTTGGAATAATTCAAGGTGGCTTTTACGAAGATTTAAGAGAAAAGAGCGCTAAAGACTTAATTGAATTAGATTTTCCTGGATATGCTATTGGGGGAATAAGTGTTGGAGAGCCTAAAGAAGAGTTTTTAAAGATGCTTAAATATACAGCACCTTTAATGCCAGAAAATAAGCCTAGATACTTAATGGGTGTTGGTACACCTGATTATTTAATAGAAGCTGCATTAGCTGGTATTGATATGTGTGATTGTGTTTTACCAACAAGAATTGCAAGACATGGAACAGCTTTAACATCAAAAGGAAAGATAGTAGTAAGAAATGCAACTTATGAGAGAGATTTTTCTCCTTTAGATGATGAATGTGACTGTTATGCTTGTAAAAACTATACAAGAGCATATATTAGACATTTAGTAAAAACTAATGAAATTTTAGGCATAAGATTACTATCAATTCACAACATAAAATTCTTGACTAACTTGATGGATAAGGTTAGAATAGAAATTGAAAATGATAATTTGAATAATTTTAGGGATGAGTTTTACCGTAAATACGGTTATACGAAATAGGAGGATCAGCCGGATGGATGATGTTAATCAAAAGAAAAAAATGATTTTATTAGGAATTGTTTGCGTAGGTATATTAGCTGTTGTAATTACTATCGTTCTAGTAGTTTTACAGATTAATGAAGCTGCCAAACTGAAAGTTCAAGTTGGAAATGTAGTCTATAAGACAAAAGAAACCCAACTCCAAGATAGTGGCTCTGGAAGAGTTTATACCCAGACTTCTATAATTGTAGATAAACAAAAAAATACATTACCATTCAGTGTGGTAACACCTGAAGGAAATGAATATTTAAATATAAAAACTTTTGCTGAACAATTCTGCGGATATGTATATAATAAAGGTTTATATGGCGGAATTCCAGATGAAAGCGCTGATAAATGTCATATTGTAAGTAAAGGCGAGAAAGTTTCTTTTTCTGCCAACTCAAATGATTTAATAAAATTCTTATCTGCTGGTACTAAGTATGATGGTGAGCTTGCATATAGAGAGAATTCACAAGATTATAATAAAAATGAAGAAGATGAAGAAATTTTAACAGTTGATTCATTAAATGGTGCTCCTGCTGTAATTCAGTTCCAAGAGATGTTATATGCTTCTCCAGAAGCTATTGCTAAAGGTTTTAACATGCAATTATATAAACAAGATAATACATATACTTTATATCCTTTAGAAACTATGGTTGATACATATTCAAAAGCATTATCAGCAGGTGGATATAAATTAACAACTAATTTTAAGAATCAAAGAGCTTTATACGAAGGATTAGCTGTCTGTGATGAAAATGGAAAATATTGCGTTGTTGAGTTTACTGATGCACAATCTTATCAAAAAGTTATAAGTTCTCGTTATGATTCTATAGAATATATTCAAAGTATTGGTTGCTTTATGACAGGTATAACTAAAGATGGTACACAATCTTCTGCAAATTCATTACAATTTGGTATGAATTCTCCAGAAGATGGTTCAGTTATAATTCCTGCTGAATACGATTTCTTAAAATTAATAGATGCCAAAAATAATCTTTATTTAACAAAGAAAAATGAAAGATATGGTGTTGTTGGTATTCAAGATGGAAAAAGTACTGAAATTATAGATACAATATATCAACAAATTGGTTTGGATAGTGTAGAAGAATATGCTAACCAAAATATTACTAACAAATATATATTAGATGATTATGCTATAGTTACTAAGAAAAATGGAAGATTTGGTATTTATAGTAAAGATGGTTATAACTTAATGAATCCTAGATATCAACAATTTGGATGTCCAAATCCTAGTGAACTATTAAAGAAAGCAAATGGCTCTAATGTTACTGCAAACCCAACATTATTAATACCTGTTAAAGAGAACTTTAACTTGGTTGTATTCCAAGATAGAAACTTTTTTGGATTATTAGACATAAAAACTGGTAGCATTGTTGTCCAAGCATATTACACTGCTATATATAGTGCTCAATCAAATGGTAGAACACAATATATCTTCCATAGAGTAATAGATAGTGGAGAAGAACAATTAGTTACATTAGATGAATTAAAAGCATCTAGAAACTTCGCTAATTACTTAAATAACCATTCTGGTGAAGAACAATCAAAAGAAGATCTTCAAAAACAATCTGATAAAGAAAATGCTAAGATGGAAAAAGAAGATGCGGCAATGCCAGATAATGAAGGCGAAGAAGAACAAAATGAAGAAGATGAAGGAAACGAGGAAGAATACGAAAACTAGATAAATCTACACAGGAGGAAACATTAAATTGAAAATTACATTAGATGATGTAAAAAACAATGAAGATGTTGAGCAGTTTATTTTAGCTGCTCAACATCAAATAGACGTGCTTGGTTTTACAGAACATGCACATAGACATTTAAATATTGTTTCTCAAAGGGCTGGGGAAATATTAAGAACACTCGGTTATGATGAGGACAGAGTAAGGCTAGCTGAAATAGCTGCATATCTTCATGATATAGGTAATGCTATTAACAGAACAGACCATGCTCATACTGGAGCAATTTTAGCAAATGATATATTAAAAGATATGGGGATGCCAGTTAATGAAAGAGCTGAAATTGCAATGGCTATTGGTAATCATGACGAGTTAACAGGAACTGCTGTTAGTGATATTTCTGCAGCTTTAATTTTGGCAGACAAGTCTGATGCTCATAGAAGTAGAGTTACTAAAACTAATATAAGTTTATTTGACAAACATGATAGAGTAAATTATGCTGTAACTGACGCTAAGTTAGAGATAAATGGTGAAACTAAAAAAGTTACTTTAAGACTTACAATAGATACAAATATGTGCCCAGTATTGGATTACTTTGAAATATTTATGGATAGAACTATGATGAGTAAACATGCTGCTAATTATTTAGGATTGTGGTTCGAAGTAATTATAAATGACAACAATTTATTATAGGAGGTTTAAAAGACGTGAAAGAAAAAACAATTATAAGCAGGCTTACAAAATTAATAGTAGTACTATTAATAATTCTTCTTTGTGCTATTTCTTTCTTAGGAATTCATCAAAGAGATTTAAATGGTTGGAAAAATATCCTTCCAGATTATGTATTAGGAACAGAATTAGGTGAAGCTAGAAGTTTTAACTTTGAAATCAGTGATGATACTGAAGAAGTTGAAGTAGAAAGCAAAACAGAAGAGCCTACTGCTGAAGAAGCTACAGAAGGAAATACTGAAGCTACTGAAACTACTGAAACAGAAGCTGCTGCTCAAGAGACTACTCCAAGTGCAGAAGCTGCTACTCCAGAGACAACTCCAAGTGCAGAACCTACAACTACAGAAGTTCCTGTAAACAAACCAGAAAATTTAAATGCTAAAAACTATAAAAAAGCTAAAGAAATTGTTGAAAAGAGATTACATTTATTTGGAATTAATGATAAGACAATAACTATTGATGAAACAACAGGTAAACTTTCTATGATATTACCTAATACTAAATCTACAGATTATGCTGTAGCATTAGTAACAAACCAAGGTAAACTTGAAATAGTTGATTCTGACACCAAAGAAGTTTTAATTGATAATAGTATGATAAGTAAAGTAACAGATGGTTATAATACAGCTGCACAAGCTACTGCTGTTAACTCTAATTCATATGACATTGGTATTTCTATAGAATTCAACACTAAAGGTCAAAATAAATTAAATGAAATTACAAAAACTTATATAGAATCAGTTGATGAATCAGGAGCTACTGTTCAAAAAACTGTAACTGTTAAATTAGATGGAGAAGATAGATATAGAACTTATTTTGATCCAGATGGAGCATATACTTCTATATTTATTCCTTTATATCAAAATGTTTCTGGTTCTGAATCAAAAACATTTACAGACAATTATAATGATTGTTTAGTTATAGCATCAGCAATAAATGGTGGAGTTCTTCCAGTTAAATATGAAGTGACAACAGGTACTTATGTAGGTTCTAATTTGGGAGATAACTTTGTTAGAAATGCAATTATAGTTATTGCTGTTATACTAGGTGCTGTTGGAATTTATATGTTACTAAAATATGGTAAAGAAGGATTTATGTTTGTTATAATCGAATTAGGTTATGTTGCACTTCTTGCTTTATTCTTAAGAGCCGCTTCTGTAACAATTACATTAATTGGATTAATAACATTCTTATTAATGGCTTTCTTAAACTACTACTTAATTGTAGGATTAAAAGATAAAGAAAAGATTAAAGGATTTGGAAAATTCCTAGGCAGAATAATACCACTTATTATAGCTATTATAGTATTTGTATTTGCAACAGATATTAATGCTAATTCAATGGGTATGGTTGGATTCTGGTCACTAATAGCATATGTATATACTTTCTTAGTATCACTTATTTTGCTAAATAATAACAACAAGGAAGGAGCTAAGAAACATGAATAAAAAATTATTATATGGATTAATGATAATTGCAATTATAGTAGGAGCTATAATGGTTAGAGTAAAAGGTTATAATTATACAATTATAAATTCTAATCATACAAGAATTGAAGTATCTTTAAATCAGGATTTTGATTTAAAAGATGTTAAACAAATTGCAAATGAAAGTTTTTCTAAAGATACTGTAGTTAGAAAAACAACTTTATTTAATACAAGTGTTGCTGTTGAAGCAAAAGAATTTAAAGATGAAGAAATTACAACATTCTTTAATAAATTAAATGAAAAATATGGAAAAGATTATAATCTTAAACAACTAAAAAAAGATGATATAATGATAGCTAAGAATTTAGCAACTACTCTAGGAACTATGACTGATGATGAACTAAATGCTAAATTAGCAGAAATCAAACAAGAATATGGACTAGAATATACTAAAGAAGAATTAGAATCTACAGATACTTCTGTAAGAATGACTAATGTAAGTAGAATAAGAGTATGGGATACAGTAAAAGGACTTGCTCTTCCAATGCTTATAGCTGCAGTTATAGTTGGATTATATTATGCAATTAGATATAGAAAATTATATAAAAATGCTTGGATTATAAGACCAGTTAAACTTGCTGCTAAATTAATTCTAGTTCTTGGATTTATTTTAGCTATATTAGTTATTGCAAGAATACCAGTTGGATCATATTTGGGAACATTATTAATTATGGCATTCATAATTACTATGCTTGCTGATAATTATAGCTGTGAACTTGCTTTAGAAAAAGTAAAAGATAAAGAAGATAAATAATTTAAAAGTAGCCTTAAAAAAGGCTACTTTTTTTATGCAAAAATTTCTTTAAAAACAGACTTTAAAAACCGTTAAAAGACTTGAAAATATAATGTAAAATAGATATAATAAGATAGTTAAAAAAGGTAAAAAAATAATTGTTTTAACATAAGAAAGGAAAACTAAAAAAATGAGAAAATATTTTGGTACAGATGGAATTAGAAGAATAGCTAATACAGAGCTTTCTCCATCTTTAGTTTTTAGAGTTGCAAAAGCTGGTGCATCAGTTTTATCAAAACATTCTGAAGGACAAGCTCCAACAATTCTTATTGGTAGAGATACTAGAATTTCAGGAACACTTATTGAAAGTGCTATGGTAGCAGGATTTTTAAGTTATGGGGCTAATGTAAAAACATTAGGAGTTATACCAACACCTGCTGTTGCTTATTTAACAAAAAAATATAATGCAAATGCTAGTGTAGTTATTTCAGCTTCACACAATACTTTTGAATTTAATGGTGTTAAATACTTTAGTAATAAGGGCATGAAAATACCAGATGAATTAGAAGAAGAAATAGAAGATATTATGGATTCTGATGAAAAGTTATCAATGCTAACTGCAGTTGCAGAAAAGATTGGAGTAGCAGAAAATAGAGAAGATATGATAAATGATTATATTGACTTTATAGTTGGTATATTCCATAGTGCTATTACTCAAAATATAGATCCAAGTTTTAAGGTATTAATAGATACTGCAAATGGTGCAACATATTCAGTTGCAGATAAGATTTATTCAAGACTTGGAATCAATCATGACATTATTAATAATACTCCAGATGGAGTAAATATAAATGCTGGATGTGGTTCAACACATTTAGAAATGTTAAAAGAAAAAGTAGTTGAAGGAAAGTATTCTTTAGGTATAGCTTATGATGGTGATGGAGACAGATGTTTAGCTGTTGATGAAAATGGCGAAGAAATAGATGGAGACATCATGATG
>OCVV011347769.1_pt1 | contig 23168 bp, 16 predicted proteins | sample 1539721 | NCBI WGS metagenome assembly OCVV01 (sample SAMN02144230, study PRJEB22623) | gut metagenome | biome: sheep rumen | host: Ovis aries | place: New Zealand
GGGGAAGGGGAAGCGGCGGCTGATGGGGAGGCAGCGGCTGATGGGGAAGCGGCGGCGGAAGGGGAGGACTGGGGGGTAGTGGCACGGCGCCCAACGGCGGCACCCTGCTGGCTCGCCTTCGGTTGTTGGACGTTGTTAAGAAGTTTCCGAAACAGGGATTTTAATCTCTTGGGGCTACGCCCCGCGCTGGGCACGTCGGTGTCCTCGGGCTGGGTGATCTGAGCCACTTGGATGAGTGTCAGTTCGACGAGCAGACGCTTGTTGGACGACTGGCGGTAGCCCTGGTCGCACTGGTTCAGCAGACGCAGTGCCTTATATAAAAAGGTGGTGGGCACTTTCTGAGCCTGTTGCTGGTAGCGCTCGCGTTGCTGCTGGCTGACCTCGAGGAGCGGCAGCGTCTGTGCATCCTTTGCCATGAGCACGTTTCGCACGTGGGCGGCCAGTCCGTTGACGAGTTGTCCGCCGTCGAAGCCGTGGCCCACAATCTGGTTGAGCAGCACCATGATGTCGGCCACCTTGTTTTCCAAGGCGAGGTCGACGATGCGGAAGTAGTTGTCGGAGTCGAGCACGTTGAGATCTTCGATGACCTTCTGATAGGTGATGGTGCCCTGGCAGAACGATGCCACCTGGTCGAAGATGGACAGGGCATCGCGCATGCCACCGTCGGCTTTCTCGGCGATGACGGCCAGTGCCTCTTCCTCGTAGCTGATGCCCTCCTGCTCGGCCACCCGCTTCAGGTGGGCGATGGTGTTCTCCACGGTCATGCGCTCGAAGTCGTAGATCTGGCAGCGCGAGATGATGGTGGGCAGGATTTTGTGCTTCTCGGTGGTGGCGAGGATGAAGATGACGTGCTGTGGCGGTTCTTCGAGCGTCTTCAGGAAGGCGTTGAAGGCTGCCGTGGAGAGCATGTGCACCTCGTCGATGATGAACACCTTGTAGCGTCCTACCTGCGGCGGGATGCGTGTCTGCTCCATGAGCGACTTGATGTTCTCCACCGAGTTGTTGGAGGCCGCGTCGAGTTCGAAGATGTTGTAAGACCGCTGTTCGTTGAAAGCCTGGCACGACTCACAATGGTTGCAGGCCTCGCCGTCCTCGGTCGGCGTGAGGCAGTTGATGGCCTTGGCGAAGATGCGGGCGCAGGTGGTCTTTCCCACGCCGCGCGGGCCGCAGAAGAGGTAGGCATGGGCCAGTTTTCCGCTGCGCACGGCATTCTTCAGCGTGGTGGTGAGCGCACTCTGTCCGACTACCGAGTCGAATGTCATCGGGCGGTATTTGCGTGCTGAAACAATATATTCTTCCATAAGTTTTCGATAATATTGTGCAAAGTTACAAAAAAGTTTAGAGTTAAAAGTTTAAAGTTTAAAGTTTTTTTGTACCTTTGCAGAAAATCTACATTGAACGATTATAAATATGGCAAGCCGAATCAGTGCAATATGGAATTTCCTGGCCCACTACAAATATCTGATAGTGGTGGTCATTGGTGTGGCCATCGTGGGATTCCTCGACGACAATAGTTTTATCAAGCGCATGCAATATGACATGCAGATCAGCGACCTGAAAGAGGAGATAGCGAAGTATGAGGCCCGTCATGCCGACGACTCACGTAGGCTGAACGAGCTGAAGCGCGACCCTAAGGCCATTGAGAAGATTGCCCGCGAGCGCTACTTCATGAAGGCCGACGACGAGGACATCTATATTTTCAGTGATCAGATAGGCAAGGAGGAATAAGCGTATGCGCAGACTCACGAAACTTCAATCCGTGCTTTTCCTGCTGGGCGGCCTGCTCATGGTTGTCGGCGTGGGAGCCTTTGTGATGTTATGGCATCAGCGTGTGGCCTGCTGGGTATTTCTGGCTGGGGCCGTGCTGTTTAGCGTCATCCAGAGCATGCAGGTGTACGAAGGCAGCAACCGCAACGTGCGCCGTCTGAAGCGCATGATGAACCTGGCCGACCTGTTCTTCATCCTCGCAGGCATCCTCATGGTCGACACGGCCTACAACTTCCTGCTTCCGCTGTTTCGCCATGCGGGAAGTGCCGGCTACTATCAGTACATAGACTATGTGTACAACAAATGGGTCATTCTCCTGCTCATTGCAGCCCTGCTCGAAGCCTACACTACCCATCGTATTGGTGCAGAACTGCGCTCTGAAAAATAAAAAAAACATAAAACAAGGCCTATTTCAATTAAATAGCATAAAAATTTTTTTCCACTTCAATAATAGGTGTTACCTTTGGCACTCGGAAAAAAAGAACATCGGTTTTTATGAAGAGATTATTCTACTCCATTATCTCAGTGCTCACGCTGGCTTCGTGTGCTAACACCTATAATATACAAGGTTCGTCGAACGTGTCGAACCTTGACGGCCGAATGCTGTACCTGAAAGTGGTTGCCGACAACGATTTCAAGAAGCTCGACTCCTGTGATGTTGTGCACGGCCAGTTCCACTTTGCCGGCACATTCGACTCCGTGCGCATGGCCAGCATCTTCATGGATGATGAGAGCGTGCTGCCCCTCGTGCTCGAAAGTGGCGACATCAATATCAAGATTGACAACACCCAGCAGACCGTCAGCGGCACACCGCTCAACGACGAACTGTTCCGCTTCTTCAACCGCTGGAACCAGTTGCGCGGAGAGCAGATGGAACTGATTCACAAGCACGACCAGGCCATCATGAACGGCAGCGACATGGACGTCGTCATCCGCCAGCTCAATGCTGAGTCGGTGCGTCTGTCGCAGCAGGAGGACAGCCTGGTCACTTCGTTTGTTACAGAAAACTTCGACAACGTGCTCGGCCCTGGTGTCTTCATGATGGTCACCTCGGGCAACCAATACCCGCAGCTCACGCCTTGGATTGAAGACATCATGAGCAAGGCCACCGACAGCTTCAAGAACGATGCCTACGTGAAGGACTACTATAAGAAGGCACAGGAGAACGAAGAAATCATGAACGGCCTGCGCGACGTGCCGCAGGTGCAGCAGCCTATGCCTGCTCCCTCGCAGATGGCTCCCGTGGCTCCGGCTCCGACGCCCAACGAACTGGCGGCCCCCGCAAAGTAAGCATTTCCAGGCATTCCCTCACAAAGGCCTTTTGTCATGAAAATACTGATAGAGAACGGTTGCATCGTCAATGAAGGCAGAACCTGCCGGGGATCTGTCGCCATAGCCGACGACCGTATCACAGACATACTGGAAGACCAAAAAGCGCAGCCCCGTGGCACTTACGATCAGGTCGTAGATGCCACGGGCTGTTTCGTTTTGCCCGGTGTCATCGATACCCACGTGCACTTCCGTGAGCCTGGCCTGACGGAGAAAGCCGACATCGAGAGCGAAAGCCGTGCAGCGGCCTTCGGCGGTGTCACCTCCTACTGCGAGATGCCCAACACCGTGCCGCAGACCACCACCATCGAGGCCCTTGACGACAAACGGAGTCTGGCCAGAGAGAAGAGCCACGTCAACTACTCCTTCTTCTTCGGTGCCACCAACGACAACTATGCCGACTTTGCCCGTCTGGACCGCCATCGTGTGCCAGGCATCAAACTCTTCATGGGCTCTTCCACGGGAAACATGCTCGTGGACCGCTACGGTTCGCTGCTGAAGGTGTTCGAGACTGCCGCCCGACTTGACCTGCCCGTTATGGCCCATTGTGAGGACACCGACACCATTAACCACAACATGGCGCAGATGAAGAAAGCCTACGGTGACGACCCCGACGTGATGCTCCATCCGCTCATCCGCTCAGAAGAAGCATGCTACGAATCGTCGGCCCTGGCCGTGCAACTGGCGCGTACTTACGGCACCCATCTGCATGTGGCTCATATCTCTACGGCTCGCGAGCTTGAATTGCTGGGTGGCAACGTGACGGGGGAAGCCTGTGTGGCCCATCTGCTCTTTACCTCGGCCGACTATGCCCGCAAGCGAGCACTCATCAAGTGCAATCCTGCCGTGAAGCGCGACGAAGACCGTCAGGCCCTGCGCCAAGCCCTCACTGACGGGCGCATCACCACCGTGGCCACCGACCATGCTCCCCACCTACTCGCTCAAAAGCAGGGCGGTTGTGCGCGGGCAGCCTCGGGCATGCCGATGGTGCAGTTCTCGCTGCCCGTCATGCTGGGACTGGCCAGCGAGGGCGTGTTGTCAATGGAGCGAGTCGTGGAACTCATGTGTCATCAACCGGCGCAGCTCTTCCAGATTCGTGAGCGTGGCTTTTTGCGCCCCGGCTACAAGGCCGACATAGCCATTGTGCGGCCTACGGAACCGTACGTCGTCAGCAACGACATGGTGCAGAGCCGCTGTGGCTGGACCCCTCTGGAGGGCGACACCCTGTGCTGGCGCGTCAGCCATACGTTGTGCAACGGTCGCTTCGTTGTCGACGATGGTCGTTTCTGCCCCGACAGCCGTGGCGAAGAACTCCTATTCCGATAGCTTCCGATGATCGCAAGAATACTGATACTGCTCCTGCTGGTATTGCTGTTGCCCCAGTTCTATTTCGACCAGCGCAAACGCCGTCGCCGTACGTGGTGGCAGCGGTTGTTGTGGTGGTTGCCTGTGGTGGCCATGTCGGTCTGGACGGTGGTGCTGGCCTTCGACCGCGACTTTGTGCCCGAAGACATGACGTGGACCAACGCCTACCTGCTGGTGCTCGGCGTGTTGTTCGTCCCAAGGGCTATCTACGCCCTCTGCTCGCTGCTGGGGCGCGTTGTCAAAATCCTGGGGCGATCGCGCAATAACTGGGGCAATCTCATAGGATTCTTCCTAGCCCTCTTCACCGCTTTCGTCGTGCTCTACGGCAGTTTCATCGGTGTGCGCCGGCTCCATGTCCATCACATCGACATCACGCTCGAAACCCTGCCTAAGGGCTACGATGGCTATAAGATAGTGCTCTTCTCCGATGCCCACGTCGGTTCTTTCACTGGCTGTCGAAAGCAACTGCTGCAGCGCGACATTGACTCCATCAACGCACAGCAGGCCGATGCCATTGTCTTTGCGGGCGACCTGCAGAACCTGCGCCCCTCAGAGCTCTATCCCTTTCAGGACATCCTGCGCCAGCTGAAGGCTCGTGACGGTGTGTTCTCGGTGCTTGGCAATCACGACTACAGCGACTATATCGATGACGATCCCGCCATTTGTGCTGCCAACGAGCATGAGATGCAAAGTCGTCAGCGGCAGTTTGGCTGGACGCTGCTCATGAACGAATGGCGCTCCGTAGGACGAGGCACCAGTTCAACGGGCAGGCTCGTCATCGCCGGCATGGAGAACTACGGCCAGAAAGAAGGCACCCAGCGTGGAGACCTGCAGAAGACTCTCAGTGGGGTAGGGCAGAACGACTGCGTCATTCTGCTGCAACACGACCCCTCGGCATGGCAGCGGCTCATTCTGCCAGAGGCAAACATCCCGCTGACGCTCAGCGGGCATACCCATGGCGGGCAACTGTCGCTCTTTGGTCTGCGATCCACCCGTTTTGTGGAGGACGAAGACTACGGCCTCTATCACGAAGGCCATCACCAACTCTACGTCACCAGCGGACTTGGTGGGCTTGTGCCCTTCCGCTTCGGCATCTCGCCCGAAATAGCAGTTATCACGCTGAAATCCGGCAATCCGTAAAAACAGAAACTCGCGTTTCGAGAACAGTAGTAAAAATCCTTAATCGTCAGTACGTAAATCCTGAATCATCAATGATAAAACTCCTCTATCGCATCTATCAGCTCTTCATTGCAGCCCCCCTGTGTCTGTTGGCCACACTTATCACGGCAGTCGCCGTCATCGTAGGCTGCAGGCTTGGCGACGGACATTTCTGGGGCTACTACCCAGGCCGCCTTTGGTCGCGCTTCATCATACGTGTGCTCTTCCTGCCAGTGACGGTCGAAGGCCGCGAGCATCTCGAGAAAGACCAGTCTTACGTTTTCGTGAGCAATCACCAGGGAGCCTTCGATATCTTCCTCATCTACGGTTTCCTGGGCCGCAACTTCAAATGGATGATGAAGCACCAGCTGCGCAACATGCCGCTCGTCGGCAAGGCTTGCGAGGCAGCCCACCACATCTTTGTCGATAAGCGCGGAGCCAGCCGCATCCGTCAGACCTACGAGCAGGCACGCCAGACGCTGCGCGACGGCATGTCGCTCGTTGTCTTCCCCGAGGGCGCCCGCACCTTCACAGGCCACATGGGGCAGTTTCGCCGTGGTGCTTTCATGCTCGCCGACGAACTGCAACTGCCCGTATGCCCGCTCACCATCAACGGGTCTTTCAACGTGAAACCCCGCACCAAGGACCGTTATTGGGTGTTCTGGCATCCGCTGCGCCTGACGATTCACGCCCCCATCCATCCCGTCGGACAAGGTGCCGAAAACGTCAAATATGCTGAGGAAGAGAGTTATCGCGTGATCATGCAAGACCTTGTGTCCGAATACCAAGGCTATGTGGAGAATCCTGATCAATGAGCAGTTTTTTTCGTATTTATTTTGATAACTCGAAGAAATGTTGTAACTTCGCCGACAAATAGAAAACTATTACATAGAGAATATGGATTTGAAAGAAAAGACAGGAGAAGTGGTAACCAAAGTGAAGCGTAACCGCAAGTGGCAGGTGGCTGCCGCTGTGGCTGTCGTGGCGCTACTGGCGTTCTTAGCCTTCTGCACCTCGCCGTCGAAAAGCACCGGTGGCCAGGGACTGCCCATAGGCGAAGCCTTCGACAGCCTGACCTCTGTGTTGCCGAAGGGCAGCGTCGTCGTGGCCCGCTTCCCCGATGAGGAACGCGCCGACCTCTACTACATGAACAGCGGTGTGCTCTATTGCTTCAACGGCAAGAGTAAGTTAATGGAGGAGATGAGCATCACGGGTGTGCCCAGTGGCAGCTATGTCGATGCCAAACTTTCGCAGGACGAGAAGTATATCTTCCTGACCGTTCGCCAGGGCAAGCTTGACAAACTCTATCGGCTGAACACCATGAACCGCAACATAGTGGATATGGATAAGAGTACTGCCGTCGACGAGGATGTCGTCGTGATGGAGGAAAAAACCGTTCAGCCCGTCGAGAAGAAGAGTGAGGTGCCCGAAATCACCGAACCCCTGCCAGAGGCAGCTTTTGCCGCCGAGCCTGCAGGAGCTGGGCATGAGGTGAAGAAAGAGCCCGTAGAGCCCAAGAAACCAGCAGAACCCAAGAAGCAGGCCGAGCAGCCTGTGAACACCCCCGAGGTCACTACCATCTCTACGGAGTAGAAACGTTTTCAAATCTCAACTATTAACTATCAACTGACAAAAATGAGCGACAGCATCGTCATCATTCCTACCTATAACGAGAAGGAGAACATCGAGAAAATCATTCGTGCCGTGCTGGCTCTTGGCCAGCCCACCATCAATCCCGCCGACGGCTCTCAGTTGCCGGCAGACCATCAGTTCAACATCCTTGTCATCGACGACGGCTCTCCCGACGGCACGGCGCAGATTGTGAAGCGCCTGATGGCCGAGGAGTTCAGCGATCGTCTCTTCATCATTGAACGTTCGGGCAAGCTGGGGCTTGGCACCGCCTATATCACGGGGTTCAAATGGGCACTGGAACACCAGTACGACTACATCTTCGAGATGGATGCCGATTTCTCACACGATCCCAACGATCTGCCGCGCCTCTACAGTGCTTGCCACGACGAGGGCTACGACCTCGCCATCGGTTCGCGCTACGTGAGTGGTGTCAACGTGGTCAACTGGCCTATCGGGCGTGTGCTCATGAGCTATTTTGCTTCGAAGTATGTGCGCTTCGTCACAGGTTTCAAGGTGCACGACACCACCGCCGGCTTCAAGTGCTACAAGCGCCGCGTGTTGCAGACCATCGAGCTCGACAAGATTCGCTTCAAGGGCTATGGCTTCCAGATTGAAATGAAGTATACGGCCCACAAGATAGGCTTCCGTATCAAGGAGGTGCCCGTCATCTTCATCAACCGCCGCGAAGGCATGTCGAAGATGTCTGGCGGCATCTTTGGTGAGGCATTCTTTGGCGTCATGCGCCTGCGCTGGGACGGCTGGTTCCGCAAATATCCGCCCATGCCTGCAGAGTAGGACCGCCATACCGCCCTCTACGCACTTTTCCTAATAATGAATATTCACGACATTGCGAAACTCTATGCAATGCTGCCGCAGGTCGGGGCATTGCGCCATGTGCTGGAAAACAAATCCAAGGGAGACGTTTTCCTGCAGGGACTAGTGGGCTCGGCTGTGCCGATGGCATTTGCAGCGCTGGCCCAAAGTAAAAAAGGGAAAAAACCATCGAAGGATATCCTTTTTATCATGCAGGATGCCGACGAGGCAGGCTATCTATACAACGACCTCATGCAACTGTTGGGCAGCGAGGTGCTCTTCTTTCCTTCTTCCTACCGCCGTGCCGTGAAATTCGGCCAGCGCGATGCTGCCAACGAAATCCTGCGCACGGAGGTGTTGGCCAATCTCAGTTCACGGAATACAAATGATATCTCCACACTTCACTCTGCACTCCTTATCGTCACCTACCCTGAGGCATTGGCCGAGCTGGTGGTGTCGCAGAAGAATCTCGACGAGCGTCTCATCTCGCTCAGCGTAGGGCAGAATATCGACATCGTCGAGTTGGAGAAGCAGTTGCGAGAACTGGGCTTCCGCGAGGAAGACTATGTCTATGAGCCTGGACAATTTGCCGTGCGCGGCAGCATTCTCGACGTCTACAGCTACAGCCACGAATTGCCTTTCCGCATCGACTTCTTCGGCGACGAGATTGACACCATCCGCACGTTTGAGGTGCAGGACCAGCTTTCGAAGGAACGACGCGAGCAGGTAGAGATTGTGCCCGAACTCTCGGCTGTCGCTCAGGAGAAAGTGCCGTTCATGCAGTTTCTGCCTGAAGGCACGCTGCTCGTGGCACGCGACTTCCAGTATGTCAGCGATACCATCGGGCGCATCTACGAAGAAGGCTTTTCACAGCAGGCCATGACCGAACGCATGGAAGGTCTCACGGAGATGGAGCAGGCCCAGTTGCGTCAGGAAATGCGCCGCGATATCAATCTCTCCACTGCCTCCCAGTTTGATGCTTTGGCCGATAGGCATAGGAAGTTATGGTTGGCTGCTCCGCCTCAGGGCTACGAAGCCTCCCTCGCCTTCCATACGGCGCCGCAGCCGCTGTTCCATAAGAACGTGGAACTGATGACGCAGACGCTTGCCGACTATGCCAAGCACGGCTACAAACTCTATATCCTGGCCGACAGCCCCAAGCAACACGAACGACTCAGGGAACTCCTGACGCCTCAAGAGGGCGAAGGGGAGACGTTCGTCTCCGTTGACCACACGCTCCACGAAGGTTTCGCCGACCACGACCTGCGGGCTTGTTTTTTCACCGACCACCAGATTTTCGACCGTTTCCACAAGTTTACGCTGAAGAACGAGAAGGCTCGCTCGGGCAAGATGGCGCTCACGATGAAGGAACTGCAGGAACTGGAGATTGGTGACTTCCTTGTCCATGTGGACTACGGTATCGGAAAGTTCGGCGGGCTGGTGCGTATTCCCATCACAAACGCGAAGGGCGAGTCGGCCTATCAGGAAGTCATACGCATCATCTATCAGCACAACGACAAGGTAGACGTTTCCATCCACTCGCTCTATAAAATCAGCAAATACCGCCGCAGCGATACTGGCGAGCCGCCGCGCCTCAGCATTCTCGGCTCCGGCGCTTGGGACAGGCTGAAGGAGCGCACGAAGAAACGCATCAAGGACATCGCCCGTGACCTCATCCGCCTTTATGCCCGCCGTCAGAAGGAGAAAGGCTTCGCCTATTCGCCCGACTCCTACCTGCAGAACGAGCTCGAGGCGTCGTTCCTCTACGAAGATACGCCCGACCAGCTGCGTGCCACGCAGGAGGTGAAAGCCGACATGGAAGCTTCGAAGCCTATGGATCGTCTGGTCTGCGGCGACGTAGGCTTCGGCAAGACCGAGGTGGCCGTACGCGCCGCCTTCAAGGCTGCTACCGACTCGAAGCAGGTGGCGGTGATGGTGCCCACGACGGTGCTGGCGTTCCAGCACTATCAGACCTTCCGCGACCGCCTGAAGGGCATGCCCGTTCGGGTGGAATACCTCTCGCGGGCACGTTCGGCAAAGAAGACAAAAGAAATTCTGGCCGACCTGGCCGAAGGAAAAATCGACATACTCATCGGCACGCATAAGCTCATCGGAAAACAAGTGGTGTGGAAAGACCTCGGATTGCTCATCATCGACGAGGAGCAGAAGTTTGGTGTCTCAGTGAAGGAGAAGTTGCGCCAACTGAAAGCCAATATCGACACGCTCACGATGTCGGCAACGCCCATTCCGCGCACGCTGCAGTTCTCGTTGATGGGAGCGCGCGACATGAGCATCATCCGCACGCCACCGCCCAACCGCTATCCCATCTATACCGAACTGGGTACCTACGGCAGCGACCTTATCAGCGATGCCATCAACTACGAGCTGTCGCGAAACGGACAGGTGTTCTTTGTCAACGACCGCATTTCGAATCTCGAGGAAATCAAACGGCTCATCGAGAAAAACGTGCCCGACTGCCGCGTGGTGATCGGCCACGGGCAGATGAAGCCAGAGGAACTGGAGAAAGTGGTAATGGATTTTATCAATTACGACTATGATGTACTCCTGTCGACGACCATCATCGAGAACGGCATCGACATCCCGAACGCAAACACCATCATCATCAACGATGCCCACCGCTTCGGACTCAGCGACCTGCACCAGATGCGCGGTCGCGTGGGACGCTCCAACCGCAAGGCTTTCTGCTACCTGCTGGCACCACCCAAGGCTGTGCTCACGCCAGAGGCACGCCGACGTCTGGAAGCCCTTGAGACATTCTCCGAACTGGGCAGCGGCTTCAATCTCGCTATGCAGGATCTCGACATCCGCGGTGCAGGCAATCTGCTGGGCGCCGAGCAGAGTGGCTTCATGGAAGACTTGGGCTACGAGACCTACCTGAAGATTATCAAGCAGGCCATGGCGGAGCTGGCGAATGAAAGCCCCACACCCTCCCCCTCCCGAGGGGAGGAGGGCCTCGCGGTCAGCGTTTCAGGCAGCAACTCCCCTGTTAACCGACTTCCATCCGGTAGGCCCTCCCCTCCTTCGGAGGGGTCGGGGGAGGTCTTCGTTGCCGACTGCACCATCGAGAGCGACCTTGCGATGTACTTCCCCGACACCTATGTGCCGGGATCGTCGGAACGCATGCTGCTCTATCGCGAGCTCGATGCCATCGAAGACGACCGCTCGCTGCAGGCCTATCGCCAACGCCTGGAGGACCGCTTCGGTCCTGTGCCCCACGAGGGCGAGGAACTCATGCAGGTGGTCATGCTGCGTCGCATCGGCAAACGTCTCGGCTGTGAGAAGATTACGCTACGCCAAGGACTCATGATCATGCAGTTTGTGGCCAATGGCGACAGCCCTTACTACCAGAGCGACGTCTTCAGCCGCGTCATAGGCTATGCCACTTCGCCAGGTAACCTGCGCCGCTGTCTGTTGAAGGAAGTCGCCACGCGTGGCACCACCGCCACCGGCTCGCGCCGCCTGATGCACGTGCGCGACGTGCCCACCGTCGGCGAGGCCGTAAAGGTGCTAAGGGCAATTGAGAATAATGAAAAGTGAATAGCGATTAGTGAATAGCGATTAGTGAATAGTGAGTAGTGAATAGTTTATGATTTGCCTTTGAGGCAGAAACCTCTATCAGCAAGAGTAATCATAAACTATTCACTACTCACTATTCACTATTCACTCTCTCCCCTCCTTTGGAGGGGGCGGGGGAGGTCTTTTATACGCACGTGTATCCGCCGTCTACGGGCAGGGCTACGCCGTTCACGTAGCTCGAGGCGGGCGATGCCAGGAAGATGGCGGCAGCATCCAACTCACCCTCGTTGCCATAGCGCTCCACGGGGATGGTGCCCTTGGCATACTGGGCAAACCAGTCAGTCTCCAGTGTGTCCTTCGTCAGCGGAGTCCAGAAGTAGCCCGGGCAGATGGTGTTCACCGTAATGCCATACTTACCCCACTCGGCAGCCAGACCGCGCGAAAGGTTCACCACGCCACCCTTGGCAGCATGATAGGGTGAGCACGGAGCAATCTTGTTGCCCACCAATCCGTACATCGACGCAATATTGATGATGCGGCCGTACTTGGCAGGAATCATCGCCTGCTTGGCCACGGCGCGCGCCATACGGAATGTGCCGAAGAGGTCGATCTGCATCTCGTTGTCGAACTGCTCGTCGGTGATGTCCTCGGCAGGAGCCACGGCACCCGTGCCGGCATTGTTGATGAGAATGTCGATGCGGCCGAAGCGCTCCATTGTCTGGCGCACCACGTCGTCCACCATCTCCGTCTTCGTCACGTCGCAGCGTATGGGCAGCACCTCCACGCCGAACTCCTCGCGCAGCTCCTTCGCTACCTCTTCCAGTTTCTCCATACGGCGTGCGATAGGTACGATGTTACATCCCTGGTTGGCCAGTGCCTTGGCCATCTGCACACCCAGACCGCCCGAGCAACCCGTTACGATTGCCACGTGGCCTTTCAAGTCGAAATAGTTCTTCATATTCTGTCTTGTTTTTGATGGTAATAATGATATTTTTCTCTGTCGCCCACAAAGTTAAGGAAAAAAGATGAATAATTGAAAAAAAGCAGAAGAAAAAAGCCGACAAAGCCATAAAAAAAAGGAGATGATATAGAAGTTGCCCCCATCAAGCACTGAAAGTGCGACAGAATATAGGCGGATGGTGGAGCAAAGCGACACTACGAAAGAGTCTCCTTCGTAGCCGAGCGCGTAGCGCAGAGGAGAAAAAACTGATAGGTCATTGCCGAACGACCTGGAATGACGATGCGGAAATAACTGTTAAAAATCCGACATTAGTATACAAGCAGATTGCGTTTTTTTTCGTATCTTTGCCGTCGAGAAATCAATTTAATCAACTTTCGCAAGTTCTTGCTCCGTTTCACTACGCAAGCGGCAGAGCCGAGCACTAGCTCCGTTTCACTACGCAAGCGGCAGAGCCGAGCACTTGCTCCACTGCGTTTAATTCTCTTAAAATGACTGGACTTATGATGAAGAGAATCGTTTTTCCCCTGCTGCTCCTGCTCACGCTCCTGCCGGCAGTGCAGATGCAGGCCGAGACCCGTGAATTGTGGATCGACAACGGCAGCCGCCACATCTACGGCGAACTGTTCACACCGCCCGATGCCCGCGAGGACGGCCCCGTGGCCATCATCGCCCACGGCTTCAATGGCACTGCCGACTACGGGCGCAACTACTTCGACGTGATGGGTCGGTTGGGCTATCGCTGCTACACACTGGACTTCCCTTGCGGATCCGTGCGTAGCCGTAGCGACAGCAACACGCTGAACATGTCGATTCTCGACGAGGTGAGCGACCTGCGCGCCGTCGTAGGCTACTTCCGCAAGCAGGGTCACCGTCACGTGGTGCTTATCGGCGAGAGCCAGGGCGGACTCGTGTCGGCGCTCACCGCCGCCGAACTGAAGGACGAGGTGAGCCAGCTGGTGCTGGTCTATCCTGCCCTGTGCATCCCCGACAACTGGCGCCAGCGCTATCCGCGCGTAGAGGACATTCAGGACGTCACCGAGCTGTGGGGCGTCAAGATGGGGCGTCGCTTCTTTGAGGAGATTCACGACATGCATTCGCTCGACCTCATCGGAAGGTATCGCGGACCTGTGCTCATCGTGCAGGGCGATGCCGACCGCGTGGTGTCGATGGACGACTCGCGCCGTGCCCAGCAGCTCTATCGCCCGGGCACCCGACTGCACGTCATCCCAGGTGCAGGCCATGGTTTCAAACCTCATGAGCTGCAGCAGGAGATGCAACAGCTGGAACAGTTTCTTCTGCCGGGCAACGACTTCGTGAAGGGGGCCGACGTGGGCTTCCTCACGGGGCAGGAGCGGCGGGGCGTGGTGTTCCACGACCGCAACGGACGCGAGCGCGAGTGCCTGGAACTGCTGAAGAACGACTACCAGATGTCGGCCATCCGCATGCGCGTCTGGGTGAATCCTCGTGGCGGGTCGTGCGACAAGAACGAGCTGCTCGCCATGGCCCGCCGCGTAAAGGCATTGGGCATGCAGCTGATGGTGGACTTTCACTACAGCGACTCGTGGGCCGACCCCGGCAAGCATCCCATCCCGAAGGCATGGCAGGGCCACAGTTTCGAAGAGATGAAGCAGGACCTGCGGCAGCACACCATCGAGGTGCTCTCGCTGCTGAAGGAAAACGGCATTGCTCCCCGCTGGGTGCAGGTGGGCAACGAGACGACGAACGGCCTTCTCTGGCCCATGGGGCACATCAAGCAGAACCCTGAGCAATATGCTGGCTTCATCGGTGCCGGCTACGATGCGGTGAAAGAGGTGTTTCCCGAGGCCACCGTCATCGTACACCTCGACCGCGGCCATAGGCAGAGCCTCTACGACAACAACCTCGATACCATCTTGAAGTACGGCGGCAAGTTCGACATGGTGGGCATGTCGCTCTATCCTTATTGGGCCATGGAGGGCCATCCTGAACTCAATGCCGACGACATCATCACCGACTGCATCCGGAACATCCGCCACGTCAGCGAGAAGTACCATTGCGACGTGATGATCGTCGAGACCGGCTACGAGGTAGACGAACAGCATCCTGAGAAAATGGAGGAAGGCCGTCGCCAGCTGGCGCGTGTCATCAGCGAAGCCCGCAACGAGACTGGCGGCCGTTGCCGCGGCGTCTTCTACTGGGAACCGCAGTGTCTGCCTGGCGGCTATAAGCTCGGTGCCTTCGACAGCAAGGCCCGTCCCACCGCCATCATGGAGGGATTCGTGGAATAGACAAGAGCAGCAGGGGGATGTCCGCTGCAGCTCATATCTCTGATAGGAAAACAAAGAGGCTGCATGTTGGTGCAGCCTCTTTGCTTTAGGGAATTATTTAGCAGTTCTTTCTCCGCTTTTGCTACGGAAGCGGCAGAGCCGAGCGTCGCTTTGCTCCACCGCCTGCCTGTGTTCTGACACTTTCATTGCTTGATAGTGCCATCTCCTATATCATTGCTTTTTTACTGCGGTACGCTCTGGAGGGTCTTCTCGATGTCGGCGTCAGAAATCTTGTAGTTCTGCAGGTCGCCGTTGAGGAACTGCTCGTAGGCGGTCATATCGATGAGGCCGTGGCCCGAGAGGTTGAAGAGGATGACCTTCTCCTCGCCCGTCTCCTTGCACTTCTTGGCCTCACGAATGGCGGCGGCAATGGCATGAGATGACTCCGGAGCGGGGATGATGCCCTCGGTGCGGGCGAAGAGCAGTCCGGCCTCGAAGGTCTCCAGTTGCGGGATGTCGACGCCGTGCATGAGTCCGTCCTTGATGAGCTGCGAGATAATCATTCCGGCACCGTGGTAGCGCAGTCCGCCGGCGTGGATGTTGGCAGGCTTGAAGGCGTGGCCCAGCGTGTACATGGGCAGCAGGGGCGTGTAGCCGGCCTCGTCGCCGAAGTCGTAGCGGAACTCGCCGCGCGTGAGCTTTGGGCAGCTCTCGGGTTCGGCAGCGATGAACTCAGTAGTCTTGCCGTCCTTCAGGTTGTGGCGCATGAAGGGGAAGGCGATGCCGCCGAAGTTTGAACCGCCGCCGAAGCAGGCAATCACCACGTCGGGATATTCGCCTGCCATTGCCATCTGCTTCTCAGCCTCAAGGCCGATGATGCTCTGGTGCAGGGCCACATGGTTGAGCACGGAGCCCAGCGTGTACTTACAGTTGGGCGTGGTTGTGGCGAGTTCTACGGCCTCAGAGATGGCGGTGCCGAGCGAACCGGGGTGGCGCGGGTCGCGGGTGATGATGTCCTTGCCGGCGCGGGTCGACATCGAGGGCGAACCCGTCACGGCGGCGCCGAACGTGCGCATGATGCTGGAGCGGTAGGGCTTCTGCTGCATGGAGATCTTCACCTGATAGACGGCGGCCTCCAGGCCGAACACTGCTGCGGCATAGGATAGGGCAGCACCCCACTGGCCGGCACCCGTCTCGGTGGTGACGTTGGTGGTGCCTTCCTCTTTGGCGTAGTAGCACTGGGGTAGGGCAGAGTTGACCTTATGCGAGCCCAGCGGATTCACCGACTCGTTCTTGAAATAGATATGGGCAGGCGTGCCGAGGGCTTCCTCCAGCTCATAGGCGCGCACCAGCGGCGTGGAGCGGTAGCTGCGGTACTTCTCGAGCACGGGCTCGGGGATGGGGATGAACGAGTGTTCCTGGTCGAGTTCCTGCACGCAGCACTCGCGTGGGAATATGTGGGCGAGGTCGTCGACGCCCAGCGGCTGCTTCGTGGCGGGATGGATGGGCGGCAGCGGCTTGTTGGGCATGTCGGCCTGGATGTTGTACCATGCTGTGGGCAGTTCGTTCTCTTGAAGGATAAATCTCTTCTGTTTCATAATGTTGATATTTTTATTAGTTAATAATGTTGGTGATAATTATTTACGATTTCTTTCTCCATTTCATTACGAAAGCGAGCAAGCTCGAGTCCGGATTTTACGGATTTCTAAAGGAAAAGGGGCCTGTCGTTGAGAACGGCAGACCCCTTTATGGCTATACATGATTCCACACGGTCAGGCGACTCACGACTTTTTGAATCTTGAGCTGCGCCACCACCAATATGTAGAAATCATTGTCATCATTCTGAAGTTTTTAAGTTTCGAGTTCCACGTTTTCTTGTTTTTTGAAACGTTTACGGCAGCAAAATTAAAATAATAATCTGGAACAACCAAACAAATTGAAAGATTTTTTACGTCTTTAGTTGAAATCTTTCGTTTTTGTTGTCATGTCCCAGCGTCTTGAGGCGTTTTGAATACCTATTCCAGCATCTTGAAAAAAGCCTCTATCTTCGTGGGGTTGGGGAAGTGAGCCTTGTAGCCGCACACGTCGCGCTCGTCCATGAGCTGCAGCAGGGCTTTGCTGTCGGTCGATGTCTTGCCGGCGAGTGACGTCTGGGCTTCGGCATCGGCAGGCAGCTGCCGATACTCACCCAGATACCAGTTGTGCAGGAAGAGGTTGCGCGTGGTCTTGGTCATGTTGAACTGCGAAGGCTCGGCCGTATAGAAGATGTTGCGCGTGATGGTGGTGGAGTCGGCATAGCCGTCCCACGAGTCAGCACAAATCATCGTGTGGTCGGCATCTTGTGCCAGCTTCGGCGATGAGTGCAGGATGTTGTGGGCCACGAGTGTGTTGGTGACGCGTCCTGCAATGTGGATGTTGGGTGCGAAGATGCTGCCCGTGCGGGTGATCTTCGGTCGCTGTCCGTCGCCGATGGAGATGTTCCACTCCACGCGGCTGCCGATGTTGCCCAGGCTGTAGTTGCGCTCGCTGCCCGCGTCGCAGATGAGCACCATGCCGCCGTAGTTGTCGTGGCTGTAGTTGTAGCGAATCTGGGTATTACGACAATTGAAGTCGCAGTCGAAGCCCTGCGCATCCCAGGGAGCCTTGTGGTCGCTGACCTCATTGAACTGAATGACGGTGTTGTCGCAGCTCCAGGGCCAGATGCCGGCTGCCGCCTCGCTCATGGGCAGCAGGTCGGGACAGTCGCGCATGACGTTGTACTCAATCAGCGTGCCCTCGCAACCGATGGGCACGATACCGTCGCCGGGCACCTGTTCGATGAGGTTACCACGCACCACCACACCCGTGTTGGGCAGCCAGTTGCGGCGGTCGTAGTAGGCCGTCCAGATCATGGCATTGCGCTCGCAGCGCTGGATGTGGCAGTTCTGAATGGTGAGTCCCTCGAAGCGCGAGGCAATCATGTTGCCACCATTCTCGATGAGGATGGCCGAGCCGCCTCCCTGCTCCTTGACGAGCGAACCGTTGACGTCGTGCACGTAGATGGAGTCGATCATGATGTCGGCCGAGATGCCGTGGTCGCGGCACTCCACCTTCAGTCCCGTGCGGCCCGCCAGTCGCTCGCTGCCCGTGTTGATAATCTCCAGACCTCGCAGGGTGATGTGGCTGGAGTTCTGCACACGCACTGCCCACATCGACGCATCGCGGCCCACGACGACGGGACGCTGCCCGCTGCCGTAACCGCTGACGAGCACCGGCTCAGCCTGCGTGCCCTCGGCTCGGATGTCGAGTTCGCCGCTGAAGGACTGACCGCGATGCAGCAGCAACTGGTCACCTGCCTTCAGGACCTGCTTGCTGGCACGAGCCACCGTGCGCCATGCCTTCTGTGGCGACGTGCCGTCGGCCTCGTCGTTGCCCACGTTGGCATCCACGTAGTAGGTCTGCGCTTTGGACTGAAGCGGCCCAGGCGTGTTGCCTGAGCCACTTACAGAGTTTGAACTTCCGCAGGCCGAGAGCATCAGGGCTGCGAAAAGAAGAACGTTACCAGCCTTCATGCTGCTTCAGTTGAGAGTTGCTGTCGATTTCGTCAGTCGGGATCGGCCACTTGTAGTCGCGCTCGCCATTATAGACACGTGGCTCGTAGTTAAGCCCATAGGTAATGCGTTCGTTGTTCACGATGTCGATAGCTTCCTTCAACTGATGCCAGCGGTATTCGTCGTAGAGGCGTAGGCCCTCGAAGGCGAGTTCCACGCGGCGTTCGTGGCGAACCACCTGCAGCAGTTTGTCCTTGCTCAGACCTGTGCCCTCCACGCTTTCAACTGTCGGCATGCCAGCACGCTGGCGCACCTGGTTGACGAGCGAAAGCACGTTGCTCTCGTTGTAGCCACCCTTCTCGACAAGTGCCTCGGCCAGCGAGAGCAGCACCTCGGCATAGCGCACGACGTAGAAGTCCTGCCCGTTATCCCACGAGTTGCCTGTGTCTGTGGGGTCGAAGTACTTCATGACGTAGATGGTAGAGAGTGAAGATGCCGCACCGCCGTAAGGCGATTCCTCGCCACCAAGACCGTTCCAATACATGCCTGGTACGAAGAGCGTGGCATAGAGGCGTGGATCGCGACCTTTCCAGTAGTCAAAGTTAGGTTTGCTCACATCAAGTGAACCGTCAGCCTTCTTGGCTGCATAGTTGCGTTCGGTGGCCTTTGTTCCATCGAGCTTATAGTAGTCGTCGGCCAAGTCGAGCGTTCCGTTCATTGACTCAATGGGCGTGTTCCAATGGGCATTGAATACGGCACCTTCGTCAAGACCTGGACCCTCGAAACGTACGGCAAAGATGATTTCCGGTTGAGTTTCACCGGCAGGGGTGAAAAGGGCGGTATAGTCGGGAGCCAACGAATAGCCCAGCTTCATCACTTCCTGATAGGCACCGATTGCCTCGTCCCACATCTTATTGTAGAGAGCCAGACGCCCCAAGATGGCATAGCCGGCGCCACGAGTGAGGCGTCCGCGCTCGGCCGTAACGGGCAGGTTAGGTACAGCAGCCTTTAAGTTTTGAATCTCTGCTGTGACGATTTCTGCACGCGGTGTGGCTGGTTTCTCAGCATTGTCAATGGTTAGCGGCTCCGTCAGATAGGGTACGTCGTTGTAGGTCATCGTCAGATGAATGTACATCAGGGCGCGCAGCGTCATGGCCTCGGCCTTGTATTGTTCAATCTTTGTCTCAGACATTGGAACGCGATCAATGTTTGCTATGAGGCTGTTGCAACGTTTCACGACCTCGTAGAGGGCATCCCAGAACGAGCCTACAGCCCATGAGCTGGCACTATGGGTGCCGTTGGCGATGTCATAGCCTTCCACCCAACCGCTCCAGTTGAAGTGGCCGCCGTTGTCAGTCATACAGTCCATGTTGAGTTGTCCAAGGTCCCACGGACCACCGCCATAGATTTGGTTGCTCTGCAGACCGTCATAACATGCAACCATGGCCATCGTGGCATCGTCCTCGGTCTGCCAGAATGTTTCCGTCGAAGACTCGGTGAGAGAGTTCTTGTCAAGGAAACTGTCGCTGCAGGAGGTTGTAAGGATAAGCCCTGCTGCCAGCATTGATGCGATATATAAATGATGTAGTTTCATAATTCAACGCGTTTTTAGAATTTAACAATGACACCGAATGAGTAGGCACGCACATTGGGATGTGCATCGCTTCGCATGTCAGAACTGAATTTTTCAGGATCGTAGTTGTAGACGGAGCAGAAGGTAAGCAGGTTGGTACCAGCTAAATAAAGACGTACACTCTGCACTCCCCACTGTTGCAGGAGATGATTCTTCTTGAACGTATAGCCCAACTCCAAGCTCTTCAGGCGCAAATAGTCACCCTTGTTGAGCCAGAACGATGAATATGCGTTGTTGAATTCGTTGCCTAGACGTGGCATCTCGCCATTCACGTTCTCTGCCGAATAGCGGTTGAGCCAGCGTGTGGTCTTGTTTCCACCGTTGGAGAGAGTCGTCGTTTCCCAATTGAAGCGGTTGAGTCCTGCAATGCCCTGCCAGAACATCGACAGGTCAAAATTCTTCCAGCTGGCACCCAGCGAGATGGAATACTGCAGTTTCGGGAACGGGTTGCCCAACACTTGGCGATCATCGTCATTGATGTTTCCGTCGTCGTTTAGGTCCTCATACATGATGTCACCCAGTGATGGGGCCTGACCGTTCTGCATGATTTGCTTGCCTTCGGAATTGGTGCGCTGCAAATCTGCCTCGGTGCGATAAAGTCCTAAAGCCTTCAGGCCGTAGTACGAGCCGATAGCTTCGCCTTCGCGATTGATGGTGTTGCCAGAGATGCTCTCCTGACCGTTCAGGTCGACAATCTCGTTGTGTACGCTTGCCAGCATGAAGCCTGCATTCCAGTTCCAGTCGCCTGCATGGTCGTAGTAGTTCACTGACCATTCCCAACCAGTGTTCTTCACCTTACCTGCATTCTGATAGGGTGCGCCTAGCGAGCCGAGGAAAATGCCTGGCATGGGCAGCTGTAGAAGGATGTCGTTTGTTACCTTGTTATACCAGTCGAATGTGGTACTCAGGCGGCCTTTGAAGAAGCTGGCGTCGAAGCCGAAGTCGGTTATGGTTGTCGTTTCCCATTTGATGTTTTCGTTGGCAATGCCTGTGGCACGCATGCCGATGTACTTCTTGTCGCCGAAGTAGTAGCTGCCTTGTGCGGCCAGAGTTTCCGAGAATGTGTAGTTACCAATTTCCTGATTACCCAACTTACCCCAGCTGCCACGCAGTTTCAACGAACTAAGCCAATCGATGTTTTGCATAAAGGATTCGTTGGAAATAATCCATGCTGCCGAGAACGAGGGGAATGTAGCATAACGATTGGTCTTGGGCAGGCGCGACGAACCATCGTGACGGATGTTGAACTCAGCCAGATACCGGTCGGCATAGTTATAGTTAATGCGTCCGAAGAACGATTGCAGAGCATCCTCCTCAGCATAGCCACTGGCTGATGGATTCTGTGTGCCACCGTTCAATTCGAAGATGTTATCGGTGGGGAATCCTTGTTTCGAGCTGTTGTTCACGTCGTAACGGTTTTCCTGAATGGAGTGACCCAGCAGCACGCCCAGATTGTGTTTGCCCCACGTTTCATTGTAGGTCAGGATGTTTTCATTGATCCAACCCGTTTGGAACCAGTCATAGTCTGTCAGCGAGTTCTGTGTCTCAGCAGGAGCAATGATGTCGCCCTCGGCATTGTAGCGGGGCTCTTCGCGTCGGTCGAATGTGCTGATGCGGTTGGTGTAGAGTTTGTAAGCCAAACTTGTGCGGAACTGCAGGCCTTTCACCAGGTCCACCTCACCGAACACCTTACCGTCGAAGCGGTAGTGGTCGTTGTCGCGCAGGTCGTTGTAGATTTCCTGCACTGGATTCTTGAAGATTGATTGCGAAATAGCATCGTTCCCATCGGTGTAAGCCCAATGTCCATTGGAGAACTTCACGGGAACTGTTGGGCGAGTGAACCACGACAAATAGCGCACATAACCTCCGTCGCCCACCGGTAACGGCTCATAGACGCTCTGCTTCGAGCCGGCTAGGTTCATGCCTAGCTTCACGCGGCCCAGCTTGGCGTCGATGTTCGAGCGGAAGTTGTAGCGCTTGTTGCGCGTGTTCTTCATCAGACCGTTCTGGTCCTGATACTGCACCGAGAACATATAGTGCATAGCTTTCGAACCTCCCTGCACGCTCAAGTGATGTTGCTGCATGAAAGCAGTACGGAACATCTCTTTGGCCCAGTCGGTGTTGGCAAAATGGTCGGGATCACTGCCGTTTTTCAACTTTTCGAGCATCTCATCCGTGTAGGAACCACGTGAGGCCTGAGCCTCATTGAAAATCAGCGCCCAATTGTAGCCATCGACATAGTCAGGCAGCACCGTTGGCTCCTGCAGAGCTACAGAGCCCGAATAGGTCACCTGCGGACGCATCTCCGCTCCACGTTTTGTCGTGACAAGGATAACGCCATTGGCGGCACGTACACCATAAATGGCGGCCGAGGCAGCATCCTTCAGTACGGAAACGCTCTGGATATCTTCTGCAGGCAGACCTGAGAGTTGATTGATATTGCTCTCTATGCCATCAATGAGCACCATCGGGTTGTTTTTAGAAGAACCTCCCAGTGTGCCGATACCACGTACGCGTACCTCAGGGTCGTCGTGACCAGCTTGAGCACCATTCATCTGCAACACGACACCTGGCAGGCGGCCCTGTAGCAGGTTTGACGTGTTGGCAACAGGCAGATTGCTGACTTCGCGGAAGTCTACCGATGCAACCGAACCAGTCAGGTTAGCCTTCTTCGTTGTTCCATAGCCAATGACCACGACCTCGTCGAGTGACTCCATGTCCTCATCGAGCGTGATGCTAAGGGTTTCGCCAGCGCGGAAACTCACTTCCTTCGTGCCAAATCCCACATACGAGATGTTTAGTTTGCCAGTGTTGACACCTTCTAGGGTGAACTCACCATCGAGATTGGTCACGGTACCACGGTCGGTGCCCATTACCTTGACGGCTGCGCCGATAATAGGTTCGCCATTGTGGTCGACCACTTTTCCCTTGACAATTCCATTCTGCTGAACAGCCTGCGTGCTCAGGATATCCGCATTTGTAGATAGCGGACTTCCAATGAGAAAGGCTGACAACAAAAGCGCGGACAATACTACATGCTTGCACGCATGTGTCGTCACAAAGCTTCTTACTGAGTCTTTTTTCATAAAAAATACACTTTTGTTAGTTAATAAAATGAGGTTATTGGTTTCGATTGATAAACAACCAGCCTATTTGACCACTTTCTTGCCGCCTACAATGTAGATGCCATGGGACAG
>OCVV012887587.1_pt1 | contig 23163 bp, 18 predicted proteins | sample 1539721 | NCBI WGS metagenome assembly OCVV01 (sample SAMN02144230, study PRJEB22623) | gut metagenome | biome: sheep rumen | host: Ovis aries | place: New Zealand
CTCGTAGGCGACGCCGCCGTTGCCCTCGGTGTAGGTGTACAGAGCCTTGAGGGTGATCTCCTGCGGGGCAATATAGGTGCCGGTCAGGATCTCGGCGGGACGGGTCTCGACGTTGTCATAGTCCTCGGTGACCCAGCCCAGGAAGGTGTAGCCCTCGGGGGCCTCGGCGGTGGGAAGGGTGATGCCGGTGTTGGTGTTGGAGACCATGTCAGCCGGAGCGGTCACGCCGGCGGGGACGGAGAAGTGGACGGGGTAATCGCTGCCCAGAGGCGCGGTGTAGCTGTCCACGTAGGTGTCGCCGCAGCGGGAGCAGGTGTGGGTGGTGTAGCCCTGCTCAGTGGCGGTGGGCTCGGTGACGACGTCCACGTAATTATGGCCAAGAGCGGCCAGAACCGTGGATGCCAGGGTGATCTCGTTCTCGCCGTTGGCGTCGGAGAAGCACTTGCCGCAGGTGGTGCAGCGGTAATAGGCAATATTGCCTTCCTCGGTGCAGGTAGGCGCAACCGCGGCAACCTGCTCGATCTCATGCTCATGCTCGGCGTCAACCGGCGTGGTGGAGTAGTAGGTGGTACCGGCAGGCTCCTCCGCCCAGAGGTAGACGCCGGTGCTGTTGCGGACGGTATCGAACGCGTTGTAGGTTGCGTTCAGCTGGATCGCGTAGTTGCTGTACTGCTCGGTGGCCATGGTGAAGACGCCGTTGCTCTGCGCCACGCTCCAGCTGCGAAGCTGCGCGGAGGAGGTGCCGTCGTTCGAGACCAGACCGCTGGAGGAGTCTGCAACGTAGGTGTTGTTGGAGACGGAGGTGAGGAAGTAGTAGCCGCTCTCCGTGCTGGGGGCAAGATGGAACACGTTCGCCGTGGGAACGTTGCTGGCAACGCCGTCGGCGATCGTTGCGCCAAGGGAGGTGAAGGTGGAGGCGCCGGCGGTATTGCGGTAATAGGCGGAGCCGGCGGACAGGGTGTTCATCAGGTAGGCGGAGGTCGTCGTACCGGAGGAGATCAGGTAGTTGCCCTCCACGGGATCAGGCATCGCGGTGAGCAGGCGGTAGACGTTGCCGGCGTTGCCCTCAATGCGGGTGTAGACCGCGTGGTAGGCGGTGTCGTTCATCGGGTTGACCGTGGCGCCGGGTGCGTAGAAGGTCGGAACGTCAGAGGTCTCTGCGATGGTCGCGTCAGACCAGCCGACAAAGGTCCAGCCGTCAAACTCGGTGGCCGTCATGGGCAGGGTCACGGCGTCGCCGGAATAGCTGGAGACGGTGCTCATAACGGAGCCGCTTGCCAGATAGGTGACGGTGATGGCCTGCTTGGCCTCGAAGATGATGCGGATCGTGCAGTCGGAGGAGGCGTTGACGGTAAAGCTGTTGCCGCTCTGGAGAACGGAAGCGGTGCCGCTGACGACCTCATAGCCGGCAGCGTAGTAGCCCTCGGCGGCGGTCGCAGTGATGACGTTGCCGTTCACGGAGACGGCGCCCCAGGCGTCGTTGTTGGAGACGGCAGTGATCGTATACAGGTTCTCGGTGGGGGCGACGGAGGTCTCGTTGGAGGCGTAGTCGCCGGCCAGGACCTTGTAGCTGCCGGTCGCAAGGTTGAGAGAGGAGATATCGAAGGTGTAGTTCACGGTCTCGCCCTTGGCGGTCTGGTCGGGAACCACAGAGGCGTAGGTGGTGGTGCCGTCGGAGTTCGTGATGGCGAGCCATGCAACGTAGCAGTTGTCGCGCACGGTCACGGTCACCTGGCTGCCGTTCGTGACGGCGGAGAGGATCTCGGGAGCGGTGTTGTCAATGAAGAAGTCATAGCCGATCATCGCGCCGCGGCCCAGAACGTTCTGCTTGAGGACGGTCTGGAAGGTGCTGGAGGTCAGGTAGCCGGCGGTGTTGGAGGTAATGTCGGCGTTGACCTTCATCGCGTTGTACTCGGGGATTGCATAGAAGCCGACGCGGATGTGGTCGCCCTCGGAGCCGTAGGTGGAAACCGTCTTGTTGACGCTGTAGCTCTTGGCGGAGTTGTTCTTGATCTCGTAGGCCGTCTGGGCGGAGTTGACGGCCCAGTACAGGCCGAGGACGTTCGTGGAGCTCACGGTCGCGCTCAGGACGCTCGTGACCTGGTCGCCGTCGTCGAGCTTGCAGGCCGCAAAGCCCGTGGTGCCGGCGGCGCGGAGCAGCATGTAGTTGATCGTCTTAATGGTATCGGTGGAGCGAAGCGCCAGCTTCTCATAGGGGAAGGGCTGCTCGGCGGTGTAGGGGTTGCCGGTGACGTACTTGGTGGAGCTGGAGCTGCCACGGGTGTAGGTCATATAGTTGGTGTTGCTGACGCCGGAATAGGGGGTACGGGTCACGCCGTAGACGTTCGCATCCACGTAGGACATGTTGTCGAACATGGAGGGATCGGTCCAGGAGCCGTAGTAGCCGAGGATGGGGATAGAGTGCTGAACGTCCAGCTTCTCGCCGTCGGAGGAGGTGGTGCTGCTTTCCACGAAGGTGTAGCCTTCCAGATAGCAGCCGGCGGGATAGATGGCGTCAAAAGCGCTCATGTCGCTGGGAACCGTGATGGTGACCTTGACGGTCTTGGAGGAGCCGGCGGCGACGGTGACGGAGGTCGCGGAGGCGCCGTCCACGGTATAGGTCACGGGCCAGTCAAGGTTCGTGGTGGACTTGGACATCAGGGGGTAGTCGCCGCTGTTGTCAACGTCCTGGGTGAAGAGGTCGGTGCGCAGGGCGTAGGTCTGAGCCTTGGAGGCCATGTTGTTGATCTGGAAGGTGTAGCTCCAGGAGCCCTGCTTGGCGGGCAGATCGCCGAGCTCAGCCTTTACCTTGCCGTCGGCATAGGAGGCGGTGGCGTCGGAGCCCATGAAGATCACAGAGGATGCGTGGACCGCGTTGTGGACGTTGGCAAGGCCGGCGCCGACCTGGATGGTGGGATAGTAGGGTCCGGTCTTGGAGCCGATGTGCATGGGCACGGCGGTGGACATCAGAAGGCTCTGGGCGATCTGACGGGTGGTGTGGCCGGAGAGGGTCACGTTATTCTCACGCAGGTACTGGCCGAGGGTGGCGGTCAGACCGGTGATGTGGGGGGCGGCCATGGAAGTGCCGGACATCAGCTCATACTTGTCGGAGCCGCCGACGTTGCCGCTGGAGGTCTTGTTGGTGCCCCAGAGGGAGTAGATGTTGCCGCCGGGCGCGGTGATCTCGGGCTTCATGAGCAGAGAGCCGGGAACGCCCCAGGAGGAGAAGTCGCTCATTTCCGCATTGTCCGTGACCTGCATATGAGAGACTTCGGAGCTGACGCTCACAGTGCCGGTATAGTAGGTGATGGAGCCCGCAGTGTGGGCGGTGGAGTTCGCCTTGATCGTGTTGGCGTCGGCCAGGGTGATGGAGACCATCGGGAAGGTGCCGGTGTAGTCGTCGAGGGACATGTTGATGGTGCCGGCCGCATTGTTGGCGACGATCAGGGCCTTGGGGTTGTAGGATTTCAGGTTATTGCCCTTCTCATAGAAGGAGATGTCGCCGCGGTTGCAGATGACGATCTTGCCGGAGAGGCTGACCGCGCTGTTGACCGTGGAATAGTCGCTGGCGTTGCCCGGCGCGTCCACGTAGACGTAGCTGTAGCTGCCGCCGATGGTGGTCATCTTGGCGCCGGTGGAGTCGGTCTCATTATAGAAGACCTTCTGGCTGCCGTTGAAGGTCAGCGGGCTGCCGGTGACGCCGGTATTTTCGGCGGAGGCGACGCAGAGGCTGTTGGTGTAGGAGCCGGGGCTGCCGCCGGTGTGCATGTAGGCGTCCTGAATGTAGAGCTCGCCGTTATCCAGCCAGTAGGGGAAATCGAAGGCGTTGCCGGCGGAGATGGACACCACAGTCTTGGTGTTGGAGCTGGCGTTGGCGATCTTGTTCAGCGTGGCCTGATAGCTGGTGGAGTAGGTGAAGCCCTGGCTGGAGGAGCCCAGAGACAGGTTCACCGCGTCGCAGCCCAGAACGATGGCGTCCTCGATGGCGACCATGTAGTCGGAATCGTAAGCGCCGCCGGCGGAGCCGAAGACCTTCATGATGAAAAGCTGGGCGTCAGGGGCCATGCCGACGACGTGGACGCTGTCCGCAGCTTCCACGTAGGAGCTGCCGCTCTTGATGTAGCGGTTGGCCGCGGCGATGCCGGCCACGTGAGAGCCGTGCTCGCCCTGGGTGTCGCTCAGGTGGTTGATGGTGGTGTTCTCATCCACGTAGTTGTAGCCGAACGGGATCTTGGCGGAGACGTAGGTCGCGCCGGAGCCGTTGAGCTGGCTCTTGATGGAGCTCAGGTTGGCGGAGGTGAAGAGGCTGACATTCTTGCCGGTCTGCTGAATGGCATAGTTGAAGGCGTCGGCATTCATGGACTGGTGGGTGGTGTCCAGACCGGTGTCGATGATGGCGATGCGGGAGCCCGCGCCGGTGTAACCCTCGGCCCAGGTGTCAGCAGCGCCGACCATGTAGGTGGAGGTGTTGGCGGTGTTCGGCCGATCACCTTCCTCGCCTTCCACGGTCGTGGGGGGATCGTAACGGTTTTCCAGGAAGACGTCCTTGACGCCGGGGATGGACTTGATCTTCGCAATGTCGCCGTAGCGGACGTTCGCAGAGATCGCGTTCATCGTCAGGGTGATGTTCCACTTGACGTCCAGCTTGGAGCCAACGGCGGCCTCGATCTGATTGGTCAGGGCGGCTTGGCTGCTGCGGAGGCTCTGGCGGTAGGAAACAGCCGCGGCGTTCTCCGCGACGTTTTTCATGCTGTAGCCTGCGTCAAAGGTGGAGGGCTGGTCGAGCTCGATCGTCACACGGACGATATCGCTCAACGCGTGTTCTTCCTGTTCGATCTGCCGTCCGTCGGCAAGCGGCGTTTCCGCGGTCTTGTCGGTCAGGGGGTTCGCAAATGCGGGAACCGTGACGGACAAAACCATCGTCAGCGTCAGCAGCAGGCAGAGCAGCCGTCGAAGGGCGCGGGATGTTGTCATTCGAATCGCTCCTTAATAATATAGAATCCGGAGAATCAGTCTCCGATGCATTATTTAATCATAATGAACGGAAAAAATCAATTGCCGGGTTTCATTTTTTCGCAAAATAACACAAACGGCATCATCTTCGCCTGCCCTGCCACGGGCGGATGAACGCTCGCCTCTCCCCCGCTCGTCTCAAACGTCCGTGAAATTTGCGAACGATTCGCAAATTGTTCTTGACAAGCGCGGAGCAGCCTGCTATTATAATTTGCGAATCATTCGCAAATTGGAGGAGCACCATGAACGCCTATCGCACGCAGCCGCGGAAACGGCTGCTTGAATATCTTTCCGCCCACGCGGACGAATCCCTCTCCGCCGGCCAGATCGCCTCGGCTCTGCCGGAGATCAGCGTCAGCGCGGTCTATCGCAACCTTGCCGCCCTGGAACAGGACGGGTCGGTCCGCCAGGTGACGCGCACGGATTCCCGGGAGCGCCTGTATCAGTTCGCCGCCGCCGGCCAGTGCCGCCGTCATCTGCATCTGAGCTGCAAGCGCTGCGGCAAGACGTTCCACATGAACGAGGCCGAGACCGAGGAGCTGGTCCGCAGCATCGCTGCGCTGGACCGCTTTGCCGTGGATCGCAGTGAAACCGTGCTCTACGGCGTCTGCGAGGACTGCCAGCTCTGCAAAAAATAGGGAGTGGATCACAATGAAAAAGAGAGTATTCGCCTGTATTCTGGCCCTTTGCCTGTGCGTGGGCCTGTTCGTCGGACTGATTGCCGGCTGTTCCCATTCCGAAAACGCCCCCGACCCAAGCAAGCCGCAGATCGTGGTGACGATCTTCCCGATCTATGACTGGATGCAGAATCTGCTCAGCGACCGGGCCGGGGAATTCGGTCTGACCCTGCTGGAGAACTCCGGCGCGGATCTGCACAACTACCAGCCGACCGTAAACGATATTTACGCCCTGTCCAACTGCGACCTGTTCGTCTATATCGGCGGCGAATCCGACAAATGGGTGGCCGACGCCCTGACCCAGGCCGCAAACAAGGATATGATCGTGGTCAACCTGATGGACGCGCTTGGCGGTCTCGCCCGCGAGGAGGAGCTGCCCGAGGGCTTGACCGAGGATGAGGACGGGCACGACGGGCCGGAGTACGACGAGCATATCTGGCTCTCGGTCAAAAACGCCGCCGCGCTCTGCCGGGTCCTGACCGACGCGCTGGCAAAGCTGGACGCCGCAAACGCGGAGGAATACCGCGAGAACTGCGAGGCCTACACCGCTCAGCTCGATATGCTGGACGCCGGCTTTACCCGCGTGGTGAACGACGCGCCGACGAAGACCCTGCTCTTTGCAGACCGATATCCCTTCCTGTATCTGGTGAAGGACTACGGTCTGACGGCCTACGCCGCCTTCTCCGGCTGCTCGGCGGAGACGGAGGCCTCGTTTGAGATGATCCGATTCCTCGTGGGCAAGGTGGACGAGCTGGGGCTGAAGCACGTGATCGTGCTGGAAAGCGGCAATCACCGGATCGCCACGACGATCATCTCGGAATCCCGCGGCAAGGACGCGGATATCCTGACGCTCAACTCCATGCAGTCGGTCACGATGGACGACGTCAAAAACGGCGTCTCCTACTTCGGGCTGATGCAGGAAAACCTTGCCGTTCTGGAAGCGGCACTGGCGAATTGAGGGGTGCAAGATGGCGCTGTTGACCTGTGAAGACCTCTCCCTCGGCTACGAGGGAAAACCGATCCTGGAGCACGTCAGCTTCCGCGTGGAAGCCGGCGACTATCTCTGCATCGTGGGTGAGAACGGCTCCGGCAAATCCACCCTGATCAAAACCATCCTCGGTCTGCGGCGGCCCCTGCACGGGAAAATCTACGCCGGAGACCGGCCGTCCGGAACCGGCGGCGGGAAGCTGCCGCCGTCGAAACGGCTGAAGCGCAGCGAGATCGGCTATCTGCCCCAGCAGACCGTGGTGCAGCGGGATTTTCCGGCGAGCGTGCTGGAGATCGTCCGCTCCGGCTGCCAGGGACGGCAGGGGCTGCGGCCCTTCTACTCGAAGGCGGACAAGCAGCTTGCCATGGAAAACATCCGCCGGATGGGACTGGAGAAGCTGGTCAAGCGCTGTTACCGGGATCTCTCCGGCGGACAGCAGCAGCGGGTCCTGCTGGCGCGGGCGCTCTGCGCCACGCGCAGGCTGCTCCTGCTGGACGAGCCGGTCTCGGGGCTGGACCCCCGCGTGACCGCGGAGATGTATCAGCTCATCTCCGATCTCAACCGCAAGGAGGGCGTCACGATCATCATGGTCTCCCATGATCTTGGCGCAGCCCTGCAGTACGCGACCCACATTTTGCACGTCGGCGCGCACGTCTGGTTCGGAACGCGGGACGACTATCTGCAGAGCAAGGTCGGCAGCAGCTTTTTGAAGCAGGGAGGGATGCCGGAATGAATCTTGTGAAATATATTCAGCTTCCCTTCGTTCAAAACGCTCTGATCGTCGGCGTTCTGGTTTCGCTCTGCACGGCCCTGCTCGGCGTGACGCTGGTGCTGCGGCGGTTCTCCTTCATCGGCGACGGGCTGAGCCACGTGGCCTTCGGCGCAATGACGGTCGCCGCCGTGGTCGGGCTGACGAACGACATGGTTCTGGTCCTGCCCGTGACCGTCGTCTGCGCGGTTCTCCTGCTCAGCGTTGGGCAGAACGCCAGGGTCAAGGGCGACGCCTCGGTCGCCATGATCTCGGTCGGGGCGCTGGCCGTCGGCTATCTGCTGATGAACCTGTTTCCGCCCTCCGGCCGGTCAAACATCTCCGGCGACGTGTGTACGACCCTCTTCGGCGGCACCTCGATCCTGACCCTCCGTCCGGAGGAGGTGACGATTTCCATCGTCCTGTCCGCCGTTGTGGTTCTGTTCTTCATCTTCTTCTATCATAAAATATTTGCAATCACCTTTGACGAGAGCTTTGCCGGCGCGACCGGCGCGCGGACGAAGCTCTACAATCTGCTCCTTGCCGTTGTGATCGCCGTGGTGGTCGTCCTGGCGATGGACCTGGTCGGCTCCCTGCTGATCTCTGCCCTGGTGGTGTTCCCTGCCCTGTCGGCCATGCGGATCTTCAAGAGCTTCCGCTCCGTGACGGTCTGCGCCGCGATCATCAGCGTGACCTGCACGATCGCCGGGATCCTCTCGGCGGCCCAGTTCAATACCCCGGTCGGCTCCACCATCGTGGTTGCGGATATCGTGGTCTTCGCCGTATTCAGTCTGATCGGCTGGATCACCCAGAAATAGGAGGTACGTGCATGAAAAAACGGATCGTCATTCTGCTGGCTCTCTGTCTGCTGCTCTGCGCCTGTCAAAAGCAGGACGGCGCCCCGGAAAGCGCCGACAAGCTCCCCACTGTGATCACCCAGGCGGAATACGTGGAATATCAGAACGTGTTTTTCAACAAGCAGGCTGACGCCTTCGTCGGACAGCACGTCACGAAAACCGGGACGCTGGTTCTGCTGGAGGACAACTGGGCGAACATCACGCGGTACTACGTATGGGGCTACTGCGACCAAACCAAATGCTGCGACTGGCAGTGGGAGTTCGTGCCGAAGGACCCCGACGATCTGCCGCCGGCCGGCTCGCTGGTGGAGATGACCGGAACGCTGGAGCATGACGAAGCCGCGCTGGACAAGTACTGGTATACCGACGCCGAGGTCTCGGTCAAGACGAGATACGCGGGCGAAAGCTGCGACGTGGATCTCTCGCTGATGGACGGGACCCTGGAGCGGGTTCAGCTCCTGAACCTCCTCCACGCCCCGGAACGGTACAACGGCAAGACCGTCCGCCTCTACGGTCGGGTCCAGACCACGACCTCGATCCAGCACCCCTACTATGACAACGTCTGGTCCCTGCAATTTACCACGGACGGCGCTGTCCCCGCGACGGGCGTCTGCGTGATGGTCACCGGCACCTGGCAGGACGGCGTTCTGACGAACGCGACCGTGACGGAAACGAAGGATTACTGATCCGGCGGACGCGGCAACCCCCCGTGATAACAGTTCGGGCGGCAAGGAATGGCCTTGCCGCCCGATGCTTGTATGGATTCAAAAAAGGCAGGGGCTTTGCGGTCACGCAAGGCCCCTGTTGGCTGCGGGAGAACGGTCAGTCTCCTTTTTTCAGAAAGACGCGGAGCAGAAGTCCGGCGCCGACGGCGGCCGGGACCAGCATCAGAAACAGATCCAGCACGGAGCCGACGAAGGTCAGGCTCGTGCCCAGGATCACGGAGAGGACCAGCATGGCGATCAGCACCGGCAGCGCGATCTTTGCCGCCTTGTGACCGGTGGATACCAGAAGGATCACGTCCAGCAGGATCAGCGCAATCAGAATCCCGCCCGTGGAAACGGACCCGAACCGATAGAAGCCCCAGGAATAGACCCGGACGCTCTTAAAAAACATGAAAACGCCTACAGCGATCAGGGCGGCCCCGATCAGCAGCAGCTTATCTCTCTGTCTCAGCATGGCAAGCGCCTCCTTCTGTGAGATCCGATCCTGCAAAGCCCGAACCGGCTTTGCCCTTACAGGAGCGCCCGTCCGGCGCCCCAGGCCTTGCCGACGACCTCGCCGACCAGATTGTATTCATTGTTGAACGGGTCGAACGCAATCGGGCGGACCTTGGCCAGATCGACCTTGCCGTCCGTCAGCGCCGCCTCGTCCACGCTGACGTTGACGATCTCGCCCTTGAGGATGCAGGTCTCTTTGTCGTATTCGATAACCCTGCACTCCATGCAGACGGCCAGCTCGTTGATGATCGGCGCGTTGACCAGCTCGCTCCTGGTCGCCGTGAAGCCGGCGCGGGCGAACTTGTCGGCAGCCTTGTCGCCGGAAACGATGCCCACGTAGTCGCAGGCGGCCACGTGATCGGCGTCGGCCATGCTGACGGTAAAGGCTCCGGTTTTCGCAAAGTTTTTGCAGGTCCTGTGACCGGGCGACAGGCAGATGGAAACCTGGTTTTCCTCGCTGATCCCGCCCCAGGCCGCGTTCATGGCGTTCGGCATGCCGTTTTCATCGTAGGTTGCAAGGATCCAAACCGGCTGCGGGCTGCTGTAGGGCTTGGCTCCGAAATTCTTTCTGCTCATGGCTTTCGTCTCCTGTTCGTCAGTTTTCCGCGCGGGGAAGGCTCTCCCCCTCAGATTCGCAAAGGCCCGTATGCCTTCTGAAAGACAGTATAGCACGGAAACCGCAAGAAATCAACACGGAATTCCCGCCATGGCCGGTCGGCTCAGATCACTTTGATCAGGATCAGGAACAGCAGGACGAAGGTCGCCAGGACTGCGGCGGCAGCCAGGGTCGAGCCGAGGCTGAACCTGCCTTTTTTGCCGGAGCTGCTCTGGGCGACCAGTCCGACGCGGCGCAGGGCGCCGACCACCGGCTTATAGAGCAGCATGGCGAGCGCCGCGTTCAAGCCGCCCTTGACCAGATTGAAGGGCAGGAAAACCGGCAGCAGCATCCCCGTCACCGTCCGGCGCATCTGCGCGACGGAGACCCGGTCATTGCTCATGTAATAGGGCGTGATGATGTAGTTCCAGGCCACCATGCAGACGGCCATCGTCAATACGCCGGACAGAAGGCCGATCACGGCTCCCTTCTGCGAGCGCATTTTGGCGTAGACCCAGGCCGCCGGAACCGTAAAGGCGCAGGTGGCGATGGCGTTCATCAGAAAGCCGTAGACGCCGGTGGAGGAGATCGTGACCATCTCCAGGAAGGCCGAAAGGATCGCAAGGATCACGCAGGTCATCGGCCCGAAGATAAAGCCGGCGATCACGATCACGGTATCCTTCGGCTCGTAGCTCAAAAAGCCCTGCACGTTCGGGATGCCCCTCGCCAGCAGGACGGCAACGAAGCTGAGGGCAAGGAACATTGCCACGCAGGTGAGATAACGGACGTTCATGTTTCGTTTCATATGCTTCCTCCAAAAACAGAAAAATTTGCCTGAAGCCCCGTAGGTCTTCAGGCAAATCCACGAAGAAAGCCGTGATTTGCGCGTCTTCTTTCATCCAGACTATACTGTCGGTCCCGGAGTTTCACCGGGTCAGCCCAAAGGCTCGCGGACTTTACCGCCGGTCGGGGATCACACCCTGCCCTGAAGAGATACCGGATTCAGTTACCGCTATTATAATACTGCCTCTCGGAAAACGCAAGCGGTTTTTTCGAAAAATCCTACAAAAATCTTTCAATCTGTAACAATTCTGTAATAATTATGTGCTATATTAAGCCGTAGGCTGCCGGAAGCCGTGCATGGTCCCGTCCGGTGCGGTGTTTGTGATATCCCCGCCGACGACGGTCCCCTCCGAGACCAGGAGGGTCGCATAGACCGGCTGATCCGCGTTCGGGTAGTTCAGGACCTCGTAGACGTACCGCGTCAGGGTCTTGCCCCGGTACGGGGTGAGATCGTAGCCCTGGCTCTTTTGCAGCTCGTTGTAGCGCGAGAAGACCTCGGAATCCTTCGTTGGTACGGTGACGCTCTGCGTCTGGTTCGGCTCGGCAGAAACCTCCCAGCCGAAGCCGCGCAGGAAGGCCAGACGGCCTTCGTTCGTGTCCGCCCCGCCGCCTGACGGCGCATCGTTCCGGGAGGCCAGCAGGACCGCCACGGCGACGACCAGCGCGATCACCAGCGTTACGATCGCCGCGATCTTCGTCTTGGAAACCTTCGCTGTCAATACAAACATTTGATTCCCTCCGAATCATCGATTTCACATTGCACTCTATGCCCGTCCGGGCGGAATTATGAGGTGAACATGCAGAGACTGGACAAATATCTCTCCGAGGCCGGCGCGGCGTCCAGGCGTGAGCTGAAGGATCTGCTCCGGGCCGGAGCGGTCACGGTCAACGGGGCAGTCGTGCGCGACGGGGCCGTCAAGATCGACGAGACCACAGACCGCGTCTGCCTGCACGGGCAGACCGTGGAGGGCCTGCGCCGCGTCGTCCTCCTGCTCTACAAGCCTGCCGGATTTGTGACTTCCACCGACGATCCGCGCGACCGGACCGTGATGGACCTCCTGCCGGAGCGGTGGAGGAAGCAGCGGGTCGCCCCGGTGGGGCGGCTGGACAAGGCGACCGAGGGCCTGCTTCTGCTGACGAACGACGGGGTCCTGGCACACCGTCTGATCTCCCCGAAATACCGGATCGAAAAGGAATACTACGCCGAGCACGAGGGCGAGGCCGGGCAGGAGGACGTGGAAGCCTTCCGCGCCGGTCTGACGCTGGGCGACGGGACCGTCTGCCTGCCGGCTGAGCTGGAGCCCCTCGGCCCCGGAAAAAGCCGCGTGCGCGTCGTGGAGGGAAAATACCATCAGGTTCGCCGCATGCTTGCCAGCCGCGGGATGGCCGTGACCTATCTGCGGCGCGACCGTGAGGGCGGTCTGACCCTGGACGGCCTTGCCTCCGGCGAGGTCCGGGAGCTGACCGCCGCGGAGGTCGCTGCGCTGGACCGGGAAACGGGAATGCAGACTGCGGGAGAATGAATCCGGAAGACCGGGCAGCGGTTTTCCCTTGCCTTGTACAAATTCCACAAATTCCTGTTTTAGTGTTTTTTGGGCTTACACCCCTTGTTTTCTTGCTCTCATTTGGGTACAATGCCAGTTTTTTTGTGGATTTGCATAAAAAGACCATGAAGTTTTTAAGAAAAACAACAAAAAGGTCTTGCAATACTCCTTGAAATCGGTTATAGTATCGGGAAGAAGCACAAAATTGATCCGATTTCAGAATCGCGCGATCAATCCAGAGAGCGAGGATTATCATGAACCATATTTTTACAGACGTCATTCAGCAGCTCAAGACCGCCACGGATCGGGAGATCGGTCTGATCGACGCGGACGGAAACGTCGTTGCAGACAGCGACCCGGAGCAGATCGGCGTCAAGCTGCTCAAGCTGGCGCGCGTCGTCTCCCTGTCGGAGGACGGCCCGATCCATTATTCCGGCAAGACCGTTCGGGCCCTTTCCGCCTTCGCCAACGGCTTCGACTACGCCGTCTTCGTTGACGGCGAGGACGAGATGGCCGACACCCTCTGCGCCATGGCCCAGGTCACGCTGAACTGCGCCAAGGTGTTCTATGAAGAAAAGCACGACAAGGCCAGCTTCGTCAAGAACATCATCACCGACAACATCCTGCCCGGCGACATCTATATCCGGGCCAAGGAGCTTCACTTCCCCGCCGACCAGAACTACGTCGTCTATCTGATCCGACAGAACGGCAGCGCCGACATTTCCGCCGTGGACGTTCTGCTCGGCCTCTTCCCGGACCGCCAGCAGGACTTCGTGATCTCCATCAGCGAAACCGACATGGCCCTGGTCAAGGCCGTCACACCGGAGACCGAACCGAGCGAGATCCTGGAGCTCGCCAAGACCATTGAGGACAGTCTCAAGAGCCAGCTCTATCTCAAGACCACCATCGGCATCGGCACCGTAGCCGAGCATCTGCGCGAGCTGGCCGACTCCTACAAGGAGGCACAGGTCGCCATCGAGGTCGGCAAGGTCTTTGACACCGAGAAGACCATCATTACATACGAGAATCTCGGCATCGGCCGACTGATCTATCAGCTTCCCACGACCCTGTGCGAGATCTTCCTGACGGAGGTCTTCAAGAAGAACTCCATCGACACCCTCGATCAGGAGACCCTGTTCACGATCAACAAATTCTTTGAAAACAACCTCAACGTATCCGAGACCTCGCGCAAGCTCTTCGTTCATCGGAACACGCTGGTCTACCGTCTGGAAAAGATCAAGAAGCTCACCGGTCTGGACCTGCGCGAGTTTGACCACGCGATCATCTTCAAGGTGGCGCTGATGGTCAAGAAATATCTTGCCTCACGGGACAACAAAATGTTCTGAGGCGAAGGAGAGCCCTTATGATTGATTTCCAGAACGTCACCATGGTCTATGACGCGGGCAACCGGGCGCTGGACAGCATCAGCCTGCACATAGACGACGGCGAATTCGTCTTCCTGGTCGGCCCGTCCGGCTCCGGGAAGTCCACCATTATCCGGCTTCTGACCGCCGAGCTGATCCCGACCTCCGGGTCCATCAACGTCAACGGTTACCAGCTCGAGCGGATCAAAAACCGCAGCATCCCCTATCTGCGCCGGACCGTCGGCGTCATCTTCCAGGATTTCCGCCTGATCGAGAACAAGACCGTGTTCGACAACGTGGCCTTCTCCATGCGCGTCGTCGGGGCGAGCGCCAAGCAGATCAAGAAGCGCGTGCCCTACGTGCTGGATCTGGTCGGACTGGAAAACCGCGGACGCCGGTATCCCAACGAGCTCTCCGGCGGCGAGCAGCAGCGCGTGGCCATTGCCCGCGCCCTGGTCAACAATCCGGCGATGATCATCGCCGACGAGCCGACCGGCAACCTCGACCCGGTGCGCTCCTACGAGATCATGATGCTGCTCGAGCGCATCAACGCCCTGGGGACGACCGTCATGGTGGTCACGCACGAGCGCGAGCTGGTCAACCGCTTCACGAAACGAGTCATTGCCATCGACGAAGGACGCGTGATCAATGACGGAATGGATGGGTACTACATACATGAAGAGAATTAGGAAAATCGGGTATCTGTTCAATGAGGGCGTCCACAACATGTTCACCCACGGCTTCATGTCCTTCGCCGCGATCGCGGTCACGGTAGCCTGTCTGGTGATCGTGGGCTGCTTCTCCTCCATCCTCTATAACCTCTCCCGCATGGTGGACACCCTGCAGCGGGAAAACCGCGTCGTCGCCTATATCGAAGAAAGCTACGACACCCAGACCGCAAAGACCGTGGAGACCGCCATCCGCCGGCTGGACAATATTCAGGAGGCGAAATTCGTCTCCCGCGAGGAATTCGGCGAGCGGTTCTTCGAACAGCAGGGCGGCTCCGAAAACTTTGAGGGCATCAGCGCTTCCACCTTCCTCAACAGTGTGGAGATCACCCTGATCGACAACTCCAAAATGGACGAGACCGTGCAGGTCATCTCCCAGGTGCAGGGCGTGGACCACGTGAACGCCAGAACCGAGCTTGCCAACGGCTTTACGACGATCCAGCGCGTGCTGAACATCGCCTCGGCCGCCATCATCATCGTTCTGCTGATCGTCTCGCTGTTTATGATCTCCAACACCATCAAGCTGGCGATGTACGACCGCCGCGACGAGATCGGCATTATGAAGATGGTCGGCGCAACCAACCGTTTCATCCGCTTCCCCTACTTTGTAGAGGGCTTCCTGATCGGCGTGATCGCCGGCGCGCTGGCCTTCTTCATCACCTGGGGCATCTACGATCTGATTGCCAGGGAGATCCACCGCGTGGACGCGCTGCAAATGTTTGATATCGTGCCCTTCACGACCCTGCTGATCCCGATGGTCGTCACCTTCGGCGCAGCCGGTCTGTTCGTGGGCATCTTCGGCAGCGTAATGTCCATCCGCAAATTCCTGGACGTGTAAAGGAGGCCGTTATGTACAAGTACCGACGTGTGATCGTGGGCGTGATTGCGATCCTGCTGGCGGCAGTTCTGCTGCTCGGCATCGTCCTCACGGCCTTCGGCGAGACCTCTGCGGACATCAAGAAGAAAATCGACGATCTCAAGGAGCGCGAGAGCGCCATTGCCGCGCAGCAAAACGCTCTGGCCGCGGAGATCAAGGAAAACAAGTCGGATATGCTCGATCTTGTCGGACAGAAGAGCCAGATCGACAAGCAGGTCAAGCTGACCCAGGATTCCATTGCCAACAAGAACGAGCAGATTCAGGAATACAATCTTCTGATCGCAGAAAAGCAGAACGAGCTTGACGCCGCTCTGGCCGAGCGCGACGCGCTCAACGAGCGTTATCAGGCCCGCATCCGCTCCATGGCGGAAAACGGCAAGATCACCTACTGGTCGATCCTGTTCAAAGCCAGCAGCTTTGCGGATATGCTCAACCGCGTGGACACGATCAACGAGATCGCCCTGGCCGATAACCGGATGCTCGAAAAGATGGAGCAGACCGCGGAGGAGATCGAACGCGCCCGTCAGGATCTGGCGGAGGAGAAGGTCTCTCTGGAGGAAGCCAAGACGGAGCTCGCCGCTGAGGAAGAAAACCTTGCCGCCCAGCGGGCTGAGGCCGACGCTCTGCTGGAGGAGCTGATCCAGAACGACGACGCCCTGCAGGCCGCCGCCGCGAAGTACGACGCAGCCAAGAGCCAACTGGAGCAGCAGATCGCTCAGCAGCAGGCCAACTACACCGAAAAGGTCGCCGAGGAAGAGGAAGCCCGCCGCAAGGCCGCCGAGGAAGCGGCCAGGCGCAAGGCCGAGCAGGAGGCCCGCGAGGCCGCCGCCCGCCAGCAGGCAGCCATGGCGAACAACAATAACAACAGCAACACCACACCGAGCGGCGGCTCCGGCGGTTCGAGCGGCTCCGGCGGTTCGAGCGGCACCGGCGGTTCTGGCAGTACCGGCAGCTCCGGCGCAATGTTCAGGTGGCCGTCCTACACCCACGCGATCACCAGCCACTTCGGGATGCGAGTCCACCCCACGACCCATCGGTATACTCTGCACAACGGCATTGACATCGGTGCTTCCTACGGCACCGCGATCTGGGCCGCCGCCTCCGGCACTGTGACGGCAGCCGGCTGGAATGACGGCTACGGCTACTACGTGACCATCAACCACGGCAACGGCTACACCACCCTCTACGGCCACATGAGCCAGCTTGCCGCGTCTGCCGGCGACTACGTGACCGCGGGGCAGACCATCGGCTACGTCGGCAGCACCGGCTGGTCTACCGGCCCGCATCTGCACTTTACGGTTTATAAGGGCGGCGTTGCGGTCAACCCGCTCGCCTATCTGCCTTGATCGGCGCCGGGGCTGGCTCGGAAAAGGGTTCCGAGCCAGCCCCGATTTTATTCTGGAATTGAAAGAGGTCTCAATATGGATGAACTGGAACAATTTGAGCAGGCGGAGCGCCCCGCACGGCGCGATTCCCTGCTGCCCGTGGTGCTCGTCACCGTGGCGCTGACCGCAGCGGTGGTCGTTGTGATCTGCTGGCTGCTCATGGGGCGCGGGCGTGAAGCAAAGGGCTTTGATCAAAAGCTGACCGAGATGAAGGGCGTGATCGACGAATACTACATCGGTGAGATCGACGAGCAGAGGATGTCGGACGCCCTGGCCGCCGGAATGGTGGAAGGACTGGGCGACGAATGGAGCTACTACATCCCTGCCGACCAGTATGCGGCGTACGTCGAGGCCTTCCAAAACGCCTACGTAGGGATCGGCGTGACCATTACCACGGAAGACGTGGAAGACGGCGTGCTGATCACCGAGGTCGTTCCGGACGGCCCCGCGGATCAGGCCGGGCTCCTGGCCGGGGACCGCATCATAAAGGTGGATGGCGAGACCCTTCCGCGCCTGAACGACGGCAGCGTGGATCTGACGGCGGTCAAAAACCGTGTGACCGGCGAGGCTGGCACGGACGTTTCGCTGACCGTTCTGCGCGACGGCAGCGAGAAGGAATTCACCGTCACCCGCGCCTCGATCCAGACCGTCAACGTGACGAGTCAGACCCTGGAGGACGGGCTGGTCTATATCAAGATCCGCAACTTTGACGAGCGCTCCGCCGAGGAAACCATCGCCGCCATTCAGGCCGCCGTGGACGAAAAAGCGCCGGGGATCATCTTCGACGTCCGCTACAACCCCGGCGGCTATAAGGACGATCTCATTCAGATCCTCGACTATATTCTGCCCGAGGGACCGCTGTTCCGCAGCGTGACGTACGACGGACGCGAGCACGTGGATCAGTCCGACGCCGCACACGTCGAGGTCCCGATGGCCGTCCTGGTCAACTACAATTCCTATTCCGCCGCCGAGTTCTTCGCCGCCGCGCTGCAGGAATACGACTATGCCAAGGTCGTCGGGATTCAGACCTATGGCAAGGGCTACTTCCAGAGCAGCATCCGGCTCTCGGACGGCTCCGCGATCAACCTCTCCATCGGCAAATACACCACGCCCAAGGGCGTGAGCCTGGTCGGCAAGGGCATCACCCCCGATCAGGTGGTGGAGCTGTCTGCGGAAAAGGAAGCAGCGCTCCGCTCCGCTTCGCTGGACCAGGCAGAAGACGACCAGCTCCTGGCTGCTATCCGGCTGCTGGATCCCGCCTACGAGCCCGCCGTCGCCGCGCCGGAGGCCAACGACCCGCAGAGGAACGCCGGCGTGCAGCGGCATCCCTATATCGCCAAGCTGGCGGAGCTTCAAGCGGTCATTGACAAATATTACGTCGGAGAGCCGGACGAGGAAGCGCTTGCAGATACGCTCGCATCCAGCCTGGTGGATGGCATCGGCGACGAGTGGAGCTACTACATCCCCGCCGCCCAGTACCAGAATTATCTCAACACGATGGAAAACGCCTACGTCGGCGTTGGTCTGACCATCACCGCAGAAGACGCGGAGACCGGCGTCCTCGTCACCGACGTGACGCCCGAAGGTCCCGCCTACCGGGCCGGCATCGAGTCCGGTGACTGCATCGTTGCCGTGGACGGGACGCCGGTCCTGGACGGGAGCGACGAAGCCCTGGATACCAACGAGACCGCCAATCGCGTCCGCGGCGAGGAGGGCACGGACGTCACCCTGACCGTCGTACACGACGGTCAGACGCGGGACGTTACGATCACCCGCGCTGCGATCCGCATCGTCAACGTGACGAGCGAGCCGCTGGAAAACGGCCTGTACTATATCCGAATTCGCAATTTCGAGCGGGACGCGGCCACAGATGCGATCGCCGCCATCGAGGCCGCGCAGGCAAACGGCGCGACCGGCATCGTCTTTGACGTCCGCTTCAATCCCGGCGGCTTTGCCTCCGAGCTGGTCCAACTGCTTGACTATCTTCTGCCCGAGGGTCCGATCTTCCGCAGCATGACCTACGACGGGGATGAGAACGTGGACTACTCCGGCCCCGAATACCTGGACCTGCCGATGGCCGTTCTGGTCAACTACGATTCCTATTCCGCCGCAGAATTCTTTGCCGTCGCCCTGCAGGAGTACGGCGCAGCGGAGATCGTCGGTGCGCAGACCTACGGAAAGGGCCGGTTCCAGACCTCCTTCCAGCTTTCCGACGGCTCGGCGGTCAACCTCTCCTTCGGCACCTATACCACGCCGCAGGACCGCAGCCTGGTCGGCAAGGGCGTAACGCCCGACTACCCGGTGGAGATCACCGACGAAGAAATGAAGGATCTCTACTACAACCGCCTGGACCGTTCCGACGACAAGCAGCTTCAAACTGCAATTTCTGTATTGACAAGCGGCGAGGGCGAGTAGTATAATAAGTCGGCTAATTTGGCAGAAGTATTATTTATAATGAAAGGCGGTAGTTCTATGGCAAAGGAATTCAAGCTGACCAGCATCCGGCTGGCGGAGCTCGAACAGGAGCTGCACTATCTGAAGACCACCCGCGAGCTTGAGGTCGCGGAGCATCTGAAGGAGGCCCGCTCCTTCGGCGACCTTTCTGAAAACAGCGAATACGATGAGGCAAAAAACGAGCAGGCCCAGCTCTACGGCCGCATCGCCGAGGTTGAAAACATTCTCGCCCACGCCGTCATCATCGACGACGAGGAGGACGAGCACGAGGAGCTCTCCGGCCGCGTCGGTCTGGGCTGCACCGTCAAGGTCCACGATCTGGAAGCGGACGAGGATGAGACCGAGATCTATGCAATCGTCGGCTCTCAGGAGGCCAACCCCGCCCAGGGGCTGATCTCCGACGACTCCCCCTTTGGCCGCGCCATGCTCGGCAAGACCGTGGGCGACGTCGTAGACGTGGAAGCGCCGATCGGAATGCTCAGATTTGAGATCCTTTCCGTGGAACGAAGCAGCTGATACAGGAGGAAACACGCGTGGCAAAGTTTGTACCCCAGGCGGAGCTGCCGCTGGTGGACCAGGTTCGCGTCCGCCGCGAAAAGCTCCGGGATCTGCAGCAGGAGGGCCGGGATCCCTTCGTGCGCACCCGCTTTGACGTGACGCATCACGCCGAGGAGGTCAAGGAACAGTTTGATACGCTTGAGGAGCAGACCGTCCGTCTGGCAGGCCGTCTGATGAGCAAGCGCGGGATGGGCAAGGCCATCTTTGCCGATCTCCAGGACCGCTCCGGACGCATTCAGCTCTATATCAAGGTCGATGAAATGGGCGAGGAAGAATTCGCCCGCTGCCGCAAGCTGGACATCGGCGACGTCGTCGGCGTTGAGGGACCGGTCTTCCGTACCCAGAAGGGCGAGATCTCCGTCCGCACCCGCGCCGTCACCCTGCTGTCGAAGTCTCTGCTGCCCCTGCCGGAGAAGTTTCACGGTCTCCAGGATAAGGAGCTTCGCTTCCGCCAGCGCTATCTGGATCTGATCGTGAATCCCGAGGTGAAGCGGAACTTCGAGATCCGCTCCCGCTTCATCCGCTTCATGCGGAACTATCTGGACGGTCAGGGCTATATTGAGGTCGAGACCCCCGTCCTCAATACGATCGCCGGCGGCGCAGCCGCCCGCCCCTTTATCACCCACCACAACACCCTGGATATTGATATGTACATGCGCATCGCAACCGAGCTGCCGCTCAAGCGGCTGATCGTCGGCGGCATGGAGCGCGTGTATGAGATCGGTCGGATTTTCCGCAACGAGGGCATGGACCCCAAGCACAATCCGGAGTTCACCACCGTGGAGCTCTATGAGGCCTACGCCGACTTCCACCGGATGATGGACATTGCCGAAGGGATTCTCTCCGGCGCAGCCAAGGAAATACTCGGCACCTATCAGGTCTCCTGGATGGGATACGACATCGACCTGACTCCCGGCTGGCCGCGGCTGACCATGATCGACGCCGTCAAGCAGTACGTCGGCGTCGATTTCGGAGCCATCTCCGATGATGCGGAAGCCGTCGCAGCGGCAAAGGCCGCAGGCGTGGAGCTGAACCCCGCGTCCGAACCCACCTGGGGCAACGCCCTCTACGCCTGCTTCGATCAGAAGGTGGAGGAGCATCTGATCCAGCCCACCTTTATCACGATGTACCCCGTCGAGGTCAGCCCGCTGACCAAGCGCAGCCCCGCAGACCCCAGACTGACCGAGCGCTTTGAGTTCTTCATCGCCCACTCCGAAATGGGCAACGCCTATTCCGAGCTCAACGACCCGCTGGACCAGCGCGCCCGCTTCGTCAAGCAGATGGAGCAGCGTGACCGCGGCGACGACGAGGCCGAGATGATCGACGAGGATTTCCTGACCGCGATGGAATACGGCATGCCCCCCACGGGCGGCATGGGCATCGGCATCGACCGCTGCGTCATGCTCCTGACCGGCGCCGACACCATCCGCGAGGTCATCCTCTTCCCGACCATGAAACCTCTGGACAAGGATAAGACCGAAAAGGCCGAGACCAAGGCAGAAGAAAAGCCCGTCGAAGCGGCTCCTGTCGTCGAAGAAAAGATCGACTTTTCCAACGTGGTGATCGAGCCGCTGTTTGAGGATCAGGTCGATTTCGAGACCTTCTCCAAGTCCGATTTCCGCGCCGTCAAGGTTCTGGCCTGCGAGGCCGTGAAGAAGTCCAAGAAGCTGCTGCAGTTCACCTTGGACGACGGCAGCGGCGCGCCCCGCACCATCCTCTCCGGCATCCACGCCTACTACGAGCCGGAACAGCTTGTCGGCAAGACCTGCGTTGCCATCGTCAACCTGCCGCCCCGCAAGATGATGGGGATCGACTCCTGCGGCATGCTGCTCTCCGCCGTGCATAAGGAAGGCGAAGAGGAGCGCCTGAACCTGCTGATGCTCGATCCGCATATCCCGGCCGGCGCAAAACTGTACTAATCAGTACACCATGGCATGTACTCTTTTGCCAGAAAAACGGTATGTCCTACATTGCCGCTTTTTAGCCGATATTCACACAAATACACCAAGAGCTCCGATTCAATTCGGGGCTCTTGTCAATCCAGCAGCTATGTATTGCCGGTCGGAAATTGATGTCGGTACAATAGAAACGACAAATCGGGATTCTGGTTATCGGTTTTAATCAGCAAAATACAAGATATAGGTTAATGTGCCTTTTATGGGACATCGGCCATGGTATACTTGGTGCATAGAGAACGAAAGGCGGCGTGAGCTATGCACCACAAGAAAGAATTGAGTCTGAGAGAGTTCCTGAATCGTTTCCCGACTGAGGAAAGCTGCGAAGAATACCTGTTTCAGCAGAAGTGGCCGGACGGTTTTATTTGCCCGAAGTGTGGCTGCCGTGAGTTTTACCATATCAAGGGACGCAAGCTGTACCAGTGTAAGCACTGCCGTCACCAGAGTTCCGTTACGGCAAACACCGTCATGCACAGAACACACAAGCCGCTGACGACATGGTTCCAGGCAATCTACTTCGTTGCATCCGATAAGCGCGGCATTTCCGCATGCACCTTAGCCGGTAAACTGGATATTTCTTATGAAACAGCCTGGTATATGTTTGTTCGCATTCGCAAAGCTATGGATCACAGGGAAAACCAGTATATGCTTGCAGGCATTGTTGAGCTGGACGACTCCTACTTCGGAGCAAAAATCAAGGGCAAGCGTGGCCGTGCTGCTGGAAACCAGAGTGTGATTGTTTGCGTGTCGAAGGACAGCAAGGACCGCCCTCAATTCTTGAAAATGACTGTAGTGCCGAATGTACAGCGGTCTACAGTAGAGCAATTTGTGGATGCCGCCATTGAAAAAGGCACAACCGTTCAAACTGATAGCTACCGCAGCTATATCAAGCCTCTCAGAAAAGGATACAACCACGAGTCTGCGGATTTTGATCCGAACAGTGAGCATTTGAAATGGCTCCACACCATCATTGGCAACGCGAAAGCCTTTCTGAAGGGCACTTACCACGGTACAAGCACGAAATACTTGCAGTCTTATCTCAGCGAGTTCTGCTATAGATTCAACCGCAGGAGCTTTCACGGGCAGATCTTTGACCGCTTGGTCCTTGCCGTTTCCTCCTGCAACTAAATCTTGTGCCTTGCTGAGTTAAGCCGATAACCAGAATCGGGATTTGTCGGTCAGGCAATAGGCAACAGGCAATAGGTAATAGGGGCCGAGGAATGGGACGGGCAGCTTGCCGGGGCTCCGACAGAGCCTTCCCCCCTCGGGGGGGAAGGTGGCATCCGGCGTCTCACGGAAGCCGGATGACGGATGAGGGGGGTATCGACCACCGATTCGTATATTCAACCGTCTGCCT
>OCVV011044877.1_pt1 | contig 23160 bp, 13 predicted proteins | sample 1539721 | NCBI WGS metagenome assembly OCVV01 (sample SAMN02144230, study PRJEB22623) | gut metagenome | biome: sheep rumen | host: Ovis aries | place: New Zealand
CTCGATGTATTACCCCTACTTCGTAGGGGCAGATGCTTCGCATCTGGTATTAATCTTCGGTAACTTATCGTCCAAAAGTAAGGTCTCGCTACGCTCGACTTTCCTTTTGGGACGATAAGTTATATAATTAAAATATTGGGGAGGTGCGTGATGAGAAATGCATGGTTAGATGGAATCATGGGCGTTGCAATAGGTGATGCTCTGGGACTTCCGGTTCAGTTTATGAGCAGGAAAGAACTTATGGTGAATCCGGTTATGGATATGCGTCCGTGTGATTTGTTTCTTTCACCTGTTGGAACCTGGTCAGATGATACTGCTATGACTATGGCGATTTATGAAAGTATCAGAAGATTAGGCGCTGTCGATGCTGACGATATAATGAAAAATTTTATTAAATGGATGTACGAAGGTGAGTTTTCTGCTAATGATGAATGTATAGATGAAGGTATTACCTGCCATTTTGGGATAAAGAATTATAAAAATGGAGCAGATATTTATACCTGTGGAAAGACAGGAGAATATGCGAATGGAAATGGTTCTTTGATGCGAACTCTTCCTGTTTGTCTGTACTATGCAGAGAAAATTCATGCCGGAGAGGCAGTGGTAGATAAGGCAATAAAGGATATTCATCTCGTATCGGCGCTGACGCATAATCATATAAGAGCTTGTATGGCATGCGGCCTGTATTTCTTCTGTATATCTGCAATTCTTTATGAAGAAGGTGATCTTATATCCAGGCTTCAGAAGGGGATGGATGCCGGATTTAAGTATTATGCTAAGGATGAAATATATATATCTGAACTTAATAATTATGGTAGGCTCATGGATCTGCAGGAACTTGCAAAGCTGGATCAGTCGGCTATTAAGAGCTCAGGTTATGTTGTAGATTCTTTTGAGGCAGCCATCTGGTCACTGATTACAACAGAGAGTTTTCGGGATGCGATGGTAAGGGCGGTTAACCTTGGAGATGATACCGATACCGTAGCTGCTATAGCCGGAGGGCTGGCTGGTCTTTACTATGGATACGATGCTATTCCTGAGGAATGGCTGAAAGTGCTTAGAAAACGGGAGTGGTTAGAAGGTATGTGTGAGGTATAAAAGACAGACCAAAGCAGTGCCGGATGACGAAGGGACTATTATATCAATGTTGGGGGAAAGAGATAATTTCATTTGAGTTGGAATATAATTACTAACAGAACGGTCACTTTAGGGGTGGCCGTTTTTTTTGCTGGATTTGTATAATGATCTTAGAAAGTGAAACATCTGTAAGGCGGAGCCGGTGAATAACATTGTGTAATTGTAATGTATTCTTGTACATCTTGCATAAAAAATACGGAAAAATATGTTGATATTTATTGAAATGAAGGAACTTTTTGTTTATAATCATTATTGGTGAAAAAATTGTTTATTATAATTGTGATAATGAGTATTTAGTACTCTTGAGATATAAAGATAATTATCGACTGTTTATTAGTTTTATCTGACGGAAGATGTTTTACAATGGAGGGGAAGTATGGATGATGGTTGCGTGGGATATTTAGTTGTTCTGGGAATAGTTATATATCTTATATATCTTTTTATTAAATATGTTTTAAAGGTTCTCGTAGGGGCTGCATTAATTATAGCTGGAATTATAGCTGCTGTTGGAGTAATAGTTGGTGCTTTTTATGCATTAAGGAGCTTTTATAAAAGTATTATAACTGTCTATGAAAATCGTTTTAGTAAAAAGGGGGATGGCAGGTTTGCTTCTGGTATAAAGAAGATAGAATATGAAGATCATTGCTCAAAAAAAATAGTGCAAAAGGATTTCTTTGAAAACTACTCCCGTAAAGCGTATTTTATGGGACCTGCATCAAGTGATGTAGGGGAAATAGTGAAAAATTCATTTGGTGAAATGTACAAGGTGGCATCAAATAGACCAGATTTTACCTGGTTTAATTGGCCATATATTATAGCCAGATCTGTTGCAATATATGTTATTGGTACTGTTTTTACAATTGTCTTATCTGCGGTTTTTTTTGTTCTTTTCTTAGTGGTCTCAATTCTGTATTTTATTGTTGTAGGTTTTGTTTATATAGTTGATATAATCATCATAAAATCCAAGGGCGTTACTTATAGATGCATGAATTGTAAACAGAATTATGATACTCCGTATTATGTTTGCCCGGTTTGTAATATAAGACATATGAAATTAAAACCCGGGAGCTTTGGAGTTCTTTCCAGAACTTGCGTATGTGGCACCAAAATGCCTGTAGTAATTGGTGCAAAGACTAAGTACGAGCTAGTGGGAACTGGAGGAACTTCTACTAAAAAATTGTTGAGATATGAGGATCTTGAACAGGAATGTCCTTTCTGCAGATCAGTTTCTTCGCAAGGTTTGTCACACCCAATCAGTATTGCTCTAATAGGAGGAAAATCTGCAGGTAAGTCTACATTTAAGGTGGCGTTCCTTCACGATTTTCTTGATGAAGAAATACCTATGGGTAATTGCAAAGCAGAAGTAGCATTTCCAACAAAAGAACTTGAAGATGAATATGAAACATATGGTCTGGTTTATAAGGGACGCCCAATCAGGGCAACTCAGAGGGGCACGGATCATGATATTTTTACATATGCATTTTCTCTGAAAAATAAAGTATTTAGTGCTGATCGAATGATTCAATTGTATGATATGCCAGGCGAGGCTTTTGAAACAGGAGATGTTAAGGAGGGCTGGAATATTTACTCTTTTTCTGAAGGGGCTGTTCTTCTTATAGATCCATATACATTGGAAAAAGTCAGAAATGAAAATCAGGATGAATTGCAAGGTAGTACCATGGGTAATTCAAATATGGATATGAACAGGCTTATTACTGTATTTTCTGATACATTAAACACTGTTAATATGAAGAAAAATGGAAACAGATTCAGTTTGCCTATTGCCTTGGTAATTAATAAGGCTGATTCGCTAAAATTGAAAAAACAGATAGGCGATGAAGCGGTTAGAACATTAATGACGAAATATCCTAATATTTTTTCTGATTACTATATGACTATGGATTTTGCCTGCAGATGTTTTTTGATAGACCATGGTTGTGCTAATTTCCTTACTAATTTAGATAATAATTTTGAGTGTGTTCATTTCTTTTCGTGTTCTCCGATGGGAAGTATACCTAGAGGCACTTATGCAAGGTTTAATCCTTATAATGTGTTGCAGATTATGGAATGGCTTATGTTGAGAGCTGATGCAGAATTATCGAAGGTTTGGGAACCGGAGATGTCAGTGTATGATGTTCCTGATGAGGTAAAAGCTATGTGTTGGGATGGAACATTTAAAAGGATATATGATGATGAGATAACAAGAAATCTGCCGGTTTCTTAGCGGAGTTGTTTTGATTATTTGAATGGATATTATTAAGTTGTGAGTGATAAATATTGTTGAAGAGGAGGACTAAGATGAATACAGAAATGTCAGATATTTTTGATCAGGAAGATGAAATGTCCGATAGTGAAATGACCCCCAAAGATACTAAGGATGGTTCCAATATTGAGACTGAAATAGCATCTGAACAAACAGATAAACGATATATGCCGCAATCCGATTTTTCTGAGGAAAGAAAGGAACGATTTCCCAAGAATTATTTTTCGCCAGAAGAGGATGCGCTGTTTAATCAGTATGAAAAAGAACAGTTCGAACACCAGTCACCTTTGGGGTTGAAAAAATTGAACGAAGTTGGTGATACAGAAAGTGACAGAGAAGAAAGCTATAGAGAACCTATGAGAAATATGAGACCCCGTTTTGAAAATCGTATGGGGAATGAGTATATTTCTGAGGATATGAGTTCAGGTACAGAAGAAGAGGAAAAGAGGGAACCTGAACCCAGACGTGGAAGAATCGAAAAGAGAAATATGGCTAATGGTGGAAGACTTGAAAGAGAATCGAGGAGCAGAATGGATGGGATGCCGGTAACACCCAGATCTGATACAGAAAGAATGGACGGCGGACGTGGATCTAGGGAAACTGATTCGCGTAGAAAAGAAGCTCGTGATGTGAGGGCGGAAAGACCACGTACAGGCTCTCGTACAGAAAGAACTGTAAATACGGTAAAACCTGTAGCTCCAGTAATAGATTTAAGTGAAGTGACTGGAAGTATTAATAGTGTTAATACCCGATTAGAAGAATTGGCTTCTAAGATTGCAATTATTAATGCGAAGGTTGATACCATAACTGCACAAGATAGTAAAACTGTAAGTGCCCTTCGTTCTTCGGTGGAAAGAAATAAGGCGCATGAAGATAATATGTTTGAGGAACTTGAATCTTACAGAAAAGATAAAGATTACCTATCTAAAAAACCTTATATGCTTAGCATTGTTGGTTTCCATCAGGAACTGCTGAAGTCACACAAAGAGTATGTAGAAGGAAGAGATGAGATTGTAGAAGATATAGGAGAAAAAGGTTATGAGGAAGTTGTTACTCAGTTAACCTTTTTCGTGGATATGGTAGAAAGTGCAATGAAAGCTCATCTTATTACTTATGAAGATTATGAGATTGGAAGTGATTTCATCAATCAGGAGCAAAAGATGATCAAGACTATTAAGACTACAGATGAAGAGTTAAATGGTAAGATAGCTGAAGTGATTTCAGGATGTTACAAATATGATAACCGGGTTTTGAAAGAAGCTGTGGTTGTTGGTTATAAATATAATTAAATTAAACGGAGGTATTGAAAAATGAGTGAAGAAAAGAAGGCCTATTTGTTTGGAATTGACCTTGGTACTACATATAGCTGTATAAGCTATATGGTGGATGGAAGAGTTGTGGTATGCCCATCTTCCGAAGGACAAAGCACAGTTCCTTCTGTTGTCCGTATGGCTCCAGAAGATTCAGAACCTATTGCCGGAAAAACAGCAAAAGATACGGCAATTCTGTATCCAAACTATACATTTCAATTTGTTAAGTCAAAGATAGGGCGAGAGGCAGAAATAAGTTACGGTGATGATGGTGAGTTAAAGACAACCCCTGTTGCTGTGTCTGCTGAAATTCTTAAGAAACTGGCTAAAGATGCGGGTGCTATGACTAACTCTGAGGTTAAGGATGTTGTTATTACTGTTCCGGCATACTTTGGACAGAATGAGAGAGATCTTACCAGACAGGCTGGGGTTGATGCGGGACTAAATGTTGTAGATATTATTGAGGAGCCTACAGCTTCTGCTTTCTATTATGGAATACAGAATTCAGGCAAGGAAGAGAATATATGTGTTTATGATCTTGGTGGTGGTACATTCGATGTTACCGCTATGAAGATCAGCCCTGATACATTAGAGGTTATCACAACTGAAGGCGATCATGATCTTGGCGGTAAGAATTGGGATGCTGAGATGATTGAGATGGCAAAAGAAAAGTTTATCGAGGCAACGGGCTATGACGAAGAATTTGATGACGATGTACTTCAGGAGCTTCAGATAAAGTGCGAAGAGGCGAAGATACAGTTGACAGCTGCTGAGTCTGCTAGCTTTGTCATCAAAGTTGACAGAAAGAATATGGCGAAGATTGATATTACTAGAGAAGAGTTTGAGCAGAGGACTTCTGCGTTGCTTGAAAGCTCTATAGAACTTACCAAAAAGGTTTTTGAGACTGTATCAGGTAAGGGACTCAGCATTGACAAGATTCTTCTGGTTGGTGGTTCAACTTTCATGCCACAGGTTAAGAGAAGGGTAGAGGCTGAGTTCGGAATTCCTGTCGAACTTAACGAACCAAATGAGTCTGTTTCAAAGGGCGCATGTATTTTTAATGAGTGGAAGCTTGCTAATATTGTAGAATCCACAAATGTTAATTCGGAAGATGGACCGGTAGAAGTCGATTTTGGTGATGAAAAGTTTGACGTTATAAAGAATGATGATGGTGAGATATCGATTGTTGGTTCGTCAGGAGAGGTTATATCTATAGCTGCAGGTAGTGCTAGTTCTACTATCAAGAATATTATTAAGGTATCTACAAAGAGCTTTGGTATCAATCTTTTGGTCAATGGAAGTCCAAAGATTAAAAATGTTATAAAGAAGGATACGAAACTACCTGTTGATTTTGAAATCACTCCTTCAACTTCTGTAGATGGACAGGTTGATGTTTCTCTAGAATTGTATCAAAGTGACTATATGGAGGATTACTATGAGGTTGATGAGGATCTTAAGGTTGGGGACAGTATTTTGACTGGCCTTCCAGAAGGTCTTCCAAAGGGTTCGCCACTTACACTAAGAATAACGCTTAACGAGAGTGGACTTCTCGAAATAACTGGTAGTTACAATGGCTCACCACTTAATGGTAAACTTGAAAGTGTTCTTTCTGCGATTAGTGATAAAGAAGAATAACGTAAGTTATATATAAATGCCCCATTACTTTATGGGGCATTTGTTAAATAAAGAGATTAAGGAGAGTATTTAATGGGAGTTATAGTAGGCATAGATCTAGGAACAACATATACGGTTGTTTCATATATAGATCCTTTAACAAAGAAACCTCAGATAATTAAAAATAAGTATAATAATAATACAACTCCTTCAGTGATTGGCATGCTTCCAGAAGGGGGATATGCAATAGGAGAAGATGCAAAAGTTATGGAAGAGGAAGGCGATGTTAATACGGCGTCTTTTTACAAGCTTCATATGGGTGATCATTCATTTGTAAGGACAATGTATGGGAAAGAATATACAGCTGCTGATCTGTCAGCATTATTCCTCAAAAGAGTAATTGAAGATGCTGAAAAAAAGCTAGGTCTTGATATAACGGATGCTGTAATAACAGTCCCTGCATATTTCGAGAATCCGGCCAAAGATGATACTATTATGGCTGGTAAAAAAGCGGGGCTTAATGTATTGAATATTATTAATGAGCCTACTGCGGCATGTGTGGCTTATGGACTTAATGGCGATAAGGGTAACCAGAAGATACTTATATATGATCTTGGAGGAGGCACATTTGATATAACTATTGCCGAGGTAACACCCAGTGCCATAAATGTGTTAGGAACTAATGGAATTCATGAACTAGGTGGCAGAGATTGGGATAAGGTTATTGCTGATTGGTTAGCAGAAAGATTCTATGAAGAAACTGGAATAGATATTTCAACAGATGAAGAAATGAGCGCTATTAATATGGTTAGTGCCGAAAATGCAAAAAAACAGCTTAGCACAGCAATGTTCTGTGATATAAAAGTTGACGACGGTAACCAAAAGTGTAAGTTTAGATTGACTAGAGATGCTTTTGAAGAGATGACAAGTTATCAGCTTAAACTTACTACAGATATAATCGACGAAACATTTGCAGACATAAAGATAGGCTGGAATGATATAAGTGGTGCTATTCTTGTTGGAGGATCAACCAAAATGCCTATGGTTAGGAATTACCTGACGAGTCATGGTGTCACTATATTGGAAGGAGTTAATCCAGATGAGGCAGTATCAGTTGGTGCTGCAATTCAGGCGAATATTAGCTCGTATTGTGGTTTGACGGTAGAAGCAAAGTCTAAATCGTCTCTTGCCATAGCTGGATCAGATATGAATATGTCTCTGTTACCTGGTGCGACGGTAATTAATGATGTAATATCTCATTCGTTGGGGTGGATAGTTGCCAGCGAGGACGAGACACGTTTTTTGAATGATGTAATGATTAAGAAGAATACTCCTTTCTCAGAAGCAAGAACAACCAAAACTAGAGAATTAAGAGTGGGTAGAAAAGTGGAGAATAATAAACTTGATGTATATCTTCTTCAAGGTGATGATGATAACCCGCTATATTGTTCTATTGTTAAAAAATATGTTTACTATGATATTCCTTTTGTCGAAGGGAAAGTAACAAGGCTGGATATAACATTTTCGCATACCTATAATGGTGTTATAGATATCAGTGCCGTTCAGAGAGAAACTGGAAAAGTTCTACCGTATAGAGAGGAACGCATTCCGGAAGATATGAGTTGGTTAGAGGGAAGTCCTAAGGATTTGTATGGAAGTGTTGAACAGCAACCGGAATTGAGTGGTGCGCTTGTACTTGCTTTGGATCTTTCAGGAAGTATGAGTGGCAGACCATTGAAACTGGCGAAAGAAGCAATGAAGAATTTTGCAGAACAATTTATCGAGTATGTTAATATTGGAATTATTGGTTTCTCAGATCGTACCAAGGTTGTGTGCCATCCAACAAAGAATAAAAAATTGGTATGGCGTGCTATAGATGCTCTTGAGGTGGGACAGATTGGTGTAACAGCACCTGAAAATAAATTATGTCAAACAGGTTATGGTAACGAATCAAATCCAACAAGGGATATATTTAAATGCTTAAGCAGGTTTAAAAACGATATGTTTTTATATGGAGTTGTTTTAACTGATGGTGTTTGGGATAGAACCGCATGTGATGATGCGATAAAAAATAAAAATGATTTTGTAAAGAATGAAATTGAATTAATTGGTATGGGCTTTGGCGGTGCAGACAAGGCTTTTTTAAAAAAGATATCGACAAGGGACGATCTATCAACTGTTGTGGATGTTGGAGAACTGACTGAAAGCTTATCCAGTATAGCAAAAGTTATTTCTGAATAATATAGCCTGTTATATCTAATTTATATAATTATAGATTGCTGTACGTTATGATTGGAGGGATATGTTATGAACAATTATTATCAGATGCTGGACTTATCTATTGAAGAATTCGTAAATGATAAGGCTAAGGTAGAAACTGCGTATAATGAGTGTATGAAAAAATGGCAGAATTCAAAAAATATTAATGAACAAAATAAAGCCACAATTCATGGACCTCATATTCTTGAGACATTTGAAAGTCCTGACACTTGGAAAAGGCAATATGAAACTTATAAAAAAGAATCTGATGATAAGATCCGTTCTAATCTTGATATCGTAAAAAAGGACAATACAGTCACTTCTGAAAATATTGAATCTTTGATGAAAAAGTTTAAAGTATCGCGTGGATATGTAGAGAAGATTGCTAGTGCCAATGGTATTACAATAGGTGGAAAGGGTCAGTCCAAAGATACAAAAAAAGTAGAGGGAGCTACATTAAAATCAATAAAACCTTCTTTTGAAGGACAGATAAAAACTGTGCAGAATTATATAGAAGACCTTGGCTATAGAGATTTGAGGGAACTATTATCACCTTATGTTGATTCTGCACTTGCGCTCGAGGGAGCTGGGGCTGATGTTGAAAGATACAAGGAGGCTATTGAAAACCTAAAAGAAAGTACAGCAAAACTGTCTAGAAATGGTAAGAAGGCGTCTATTAAGTCGGCGCAAGAAAAGATATGTGCTGGCGTAACTGCATTTTTTAAGGATCATACTGTTGAAGATTATAATAATTATCTGAAGTTCAGGTCAATAAATAAATGCGTTATGGATCTTTTTTCTAATCTGAAAAGTCAGGATGTAGATTATTTGAATGATGAGCCTTTTGACCGATGTGTGAATGAAGTATATGGATATTTGGGTAATAGAGAGAATGCCAAGTCTATTGTTGAAAATTTCTTCGCGGAAAAAGGAATAGGTTTTAGTAAGCCGCTTCCTAATATTGCTGTTTGCCCTTTCTGTCATAATAGATTCGAAAGAGCAAATCCGGTTCAAAACAGTTGTCCAACCTGTGGTAAGAGTTTTGTTGTAAAATGCCCAAAATGTGGAAAGGATAAGAATATTCTTGAAACTGCAGAATGTGATGGTATTAGACTGGAAAGGTATCCTGAATTTATCAATAAGATTAATTCGTTAAAATCTGATATGGATGGTCTTCGGTTTGGCTATATAGAAGGAGAATTATCGGATATTGAGTCTGCATGGCCTGGATTTCCAGGTGTATCTGAGTTTAAAACGAAAGTTTCTAATGCAAAAAAGGAAGTTGGAGTAGATCTGATAAAGATAAATGATTGCAGGTTATCCAACAGTTATTATGCTGCAAAAGATATAGTTAATAGGATAGTTTCCCGATATCCTAATTCTGTGAATAGTTTTACTGATATTAATGAAAAAATAGTAGAGGCTGATACAGTTTATGCAGCTTATGAAAAGGAAACTAACCCAGATGCGAAGCTGGAAATACTCATGAGGGTTATAGACATAGTTTCTGATCATCCTAAAGCAAAGCTTGAACTGAAAAAATATCCACTTGGTAATGTCTCTAATGTTGAAGTAAATGTAAATATAAACGGAGGGTTTGCTTCAGTAAATATTGGATGGAAGTCATCAAATAAGCCTGATAGTGTTTCGTATCATATTGTAAGAAAAGAAGGAAATCCTCCTGCTAATGAAAATGATGGATTAGAACTTATAGTTACAAAACAGTTGAGCTATACAGATGATAAAATAGAGGAAGGTAAGATTTACTACTATGCAGTATATGCTTCGAGAGGACCTATTTTATCTAATTTTGTTGTATGTTCCAATCCGGCTCTGTATTTAAAGCCTGTAGAATGTACAGTTATAGGAAAATCCAATTCGATAGAAGTGACCTGGCCTATTACTAGTGTTGGAAATATAAATGTATTCTATTCAACATCAGCAATCTCAACGTACAAGCAAGGCAATGCTGTATCGGGTGTTTCCGTAACCGGATGTACGATTAATGGAGTCTCTAATGGTACAAATTACTATGTTGGAGTATATAAATCAATAGTATTTGGATCAAGGGAGTATGTATCTGAGTTAAAAATTGGAACAGCCACTCCTCAGGAGCCTATTACTCCTCCGGAGTTTAGTTACACATTTGGAAATGAACCTGGCGAGTATATTCTTACGGGTAGCAAAGAATATAAAAACTTGTATTTTTATTGTTCTGATGCACCGGCCGGACTTACGGAAAAAAGCGATGTCAGTTTAAACTATCTTCAAACCAAAGCAAGATTACTAAGTACTACTAAGAGTAATGATGGTTACTCTGTAAAACTAAATAATGAGAAAACACTTTATGTTTATCCGACAATTGTGAGAGGAACAACTGCTACACTTGGTAACGTCATACAGTTAAAATATGTTGATAGTATTAAGATTCTGGAACAACATATTACTGGCAATAAGTTGGTGATGAAAATTGAAAAATGGCCGGCTAATACAGATGCTCTTTACCTGTGTTACAGAGAAGATGCGTATCCTGAGGATCAAAGAGATGGGGATAGAAAGCCAGAGTATGTTACGGAATCAATGTATATTAAAAATCCATTGCTTGAATTACCGTTTCATGATTGTAATCATTTTTATGTTTCTATATTTGCAAAGACGGGGAAAGATTTCCTGCCTATAGCAAAGACAGAGTGTAAGGGTAATGTCTTTCAGCAAAAAAAGAAAATTAAATATAGGCTGAATTGGGCTCTTATTGCTGTGGCAAGTAAGTTGACGCTTGAATTTGAGGGATTAACAGAGATTCCGGATATGGTTTTAAAGTGTAAAAAAGGCGATATGCAACCATCTAATATAAATGATGGAGAAAGCTTGTTAAGCATTTCGTCACGTAATGTAGATATTAACAAGAAAAGTTTAGACTTTACGGTAAAGCTTGAAAGAGGTAAGAGTTATAAATTGTTTACAAATGATCAAAACTATATATTGTTAATACAAGGTCCTTCGCATAAGTAAAAAACTAATATTTTGAAGAAAAAGAGGTATAAGAAATGTTATCTTTTGGAATTGGGAAAAAAATACTATGTCCATTTTGTTTTAATGAGTTTTCTGAGAATAAAGTCCTATATAGATGCTTTAGTGCGTCATGTAAGCAGGATGCATCTGATTCAGTAATAGATAAAATGAAAAGCAAAACTGGTGAGATACCAAGACATATAATAGCAAATCCTAAAGCAAAAAAGGGAATATGTAAGTGTGATAAATGTGGCAAACCTACATCAACTAAAGTATGTCCAAACTGTACGCATGATCTACCTGGAAATATACTTGAAAGTCCTACTAAAATAATATCGATAGTTGGAGCAAAAGGGTCAGGCAAAAGTTATTTTGTTGGTACTTTTTTGATGAAAGTAATGGAAGATGGTATATTTGCGCGCCCACCTCTTTCTGCGGCATGTCGTTGGCTTGAAAAGTGTCAGGATGAATATGAAAACAGGTTTAAGTCACCTATTGATTCTCGAAAGCCTTTACCTGGTACGAATTTGGTTGATGATTTGATAAGAGAATATCCACCACTATTAATGGAAATATCAAGAAAGCAAAGTGGTTCTATTAAGGCCAATACCTTTTCGTTTTTTGATGCTGCTGGTGAGAATTTTGAGGATCCGGCTATCTTAACACAGGTTGGGGCATATTTAGGACATTCTGTTGCAATTATTGTAATTCTTGATCCATGGCAGCTTCCTAAGTTGGAGGCGGCGTTTAATTCAGTTGGTTTTAAAAGTAATCATTCTGAAAAAAAATATTCTGAAATAATTGATAATACGATTATGATCATCAGGAATCAAATGGGGTTGCCTAAAGGAAAGATTAATATTCCACTCTGCTTATGTATATCTAAGTGGGATTTGGTCACAAAGGTTCCGAATCTTATCTCGCCTGATTATACTATAGCTCATCAGGATATGAGTAATTATGATAAGGATTTTATTGATACTGCGAGTGAAGAGTTAAAAGATTTTTTGGTTAATTATGAACCTAATCTTATAAATACTGTAGAGCAGAATTTTGAGACAACAAAGTATTTTGCTTTTTCTGCGTGGGGTTTCTCTAATGAAGAATCTACTGGATCGCCTGTGATTGCATCATATAAGGTTGAGGATCCGATCTTATGGCTATTTGATCAGAAAATGATATAAGGATTGACAAATGGAAAAATATGAAGTTGCACTAAATCAAAGAATAAATAATATGCTCACATCTGCCATAAGGCTTGTCGATGGGTATGTTTCGAAAACAGACCTGATTAATCTATCAGATTGCGATGTGGAGGATATAAGTGAACGACTTGAGAATTCAATAGGTATAGATTTTTTCAAATTAGATAGACTTGCTTATAACCCAGAAGAGGGCATAATTGATAAACTTGTAAATGTTTATTCGGCGATGCATAGTATGTCTTCAACAGTGCTCATTGTAATAAAAGGAAATAGCGATGGAACATCGGATTACTATTTTGGTTGTCGAAATAACAGCAATCCTGGTGTTGCAGCGGAGGTACTAAGGAATAATCTGTCTGGAAACTTTCCGGGAATAGTTTTAGAAAAACAAAAAAAATCCCAAAAAGACAGTCTTCTGGATGAATGTTTTCCTCTGGAATACTCCAGAAAGAGTATTGCTTCGGTATCTGTCTCAGCAGATTACAGAAGAAATAAGGCCGAGGAGGTTAAGACGTATTTTCAAGGGGTTGAAAAGTTTATAGAAACCATGAGAGGTTACAGTTATACTGCGTTATTTATAGCTGAGCCAGTTGGTTCTGAGGACTGTAAAGAAAGGCGTATAGCAATTGAAAATATGATGACAGAGCTTTCAAAATATAAGACTGTTAATATAGCGTATAATGAAGGCGAGAGTATTGCTATAAATGAGTCTTTTGCCAATAGTTTTACTGATACGATTTCAGACAGCCTTAGTCATTCTGTTAGTTCTAATATTTCAAAGTCTATAGGAAAAACCAAAGGACATAATTATGGGGGAAGTAGTGATTTTTTCACATGGCACTCTAATCACGGGAGTTCTTCTGCTAAAACGACAACAAGTACTTCTGGTGAGGGAGAATCGGATACAACATCTAAAAGTAGGTCATATTCAAATGGGAGTACTCTGACAAAAGGACAGACGTCGACAGTTAATGCAGGCATTAATATGACACTTAGTTTTGAAAATAAACGTGTTGCTGATCTTGGCGAGAGACTGGAATATGAACTAGATAAGCTTGAAAATGCTGATTCATTTGGTATGTGGGATACAGCCGTGTATGTTATTTCTGATAGCGAAGATGTGTCGGTTATGGCGTCAAATAGTGTTCGCTCGCTTTTTTTAGGTGATGAATCAGGAAAAACGGAAAGTTATATTAATTATTGGTCCGGAGATTTTCGTACTTATAATCTGGGCGATGCAGGTAAGATCATGAAGTTCCTTCATTATGGAATGCATCCTGTTTTTAAAAGCAGGATGACTGGAGAAGGTGGTTTAAATTATTATCTGACGCCTGCTGTTCCGATTGGTGGTAACGTTCTACCCGCGATAATGGGTTTTCCATTGAAGTCTGTTCCAGGTATCACGGTTTTTGAAATGGCAGAATTTGGACGTAACATTGTAAAGGATAATATAGTTGAGGATGGAAAGAGAAAAATATCTCTGGGAAATATAATGTATATGGGGCACTCTGATAATACCCCTGTTGAGCTTACGGTTAATTCTTTGAGTGGTCACACATTTATATGTGGCTCACCTGGTTCAGGCAAAAGTAATGCTACGGCTAAACTGATTACGGAACTATTGGAATTGAATAGGAAACCAGAAAGAGATGAGGGATATGGGGAAGTCCGTTTTTTGGTAATTGAGCCAGCCAAGGGAGAGTATAAGTTTGATTATGGTAATCTTGGAGGATTGAACATATTTACATCGAGGGATGATATGTGCAGGTTATTGAAGATTAATCCCTTTGAGTTTCCGTTTGAAAGTATGGATATTACAGCTCATATTGATCATTTGATGAACATTTTATCTGTTTGCTGGCCTTTAACAGCAGCAATGCCGGCAATACTCAAAGATGCATTGCAGTCAGCATATGTAATGAAAGGCTGGGATCTTAGAAATTCCAGATTTATATTACCTGGAAACGTGAAGTTTCCGTCTTTTCAGGATGTTTTGACTGTGCTTCCCAAAATTATTAATAGTTCAGCCTATTCTAGTGATGCAAAAGGTGATTATACGGGAGCTCTGGTTACAAGAGTGAAATCACTCGTCACAGGGATAACAGGTAAAATATTTGATAATGTTGGAACAGTATCAGACGAGGTTTTATTTGACGAAAATACGATTATAGATCTTAGTGATATTGGATCTGGAGATACTATTTCTCTGATTATGGGCGTCTTAATTGACAAGCTGCAGAATTATAGAAAATATAATGCTACGAGAGCGAATTATCCGTTAAGGCATGTAACAGTACTCGAAGAAGCACATAATATCTTGCCGAGTAATAGTGAGGGATCGAGCGAGGGTGTCAATATTCGCGCAGAGTCTGTAAAGTCTATAAGTAAAGCAATATCGGAGATGAGAACTTATGGAGAAGGCTTTTTTATAATTGATCAGTCCCCGGCTGCGGTTTCGGACATCGCAATTTCATATACTAGTACAAAGATTGTTATGAGGCTTCCAGGTCAGGATGATATAGATGTTGCAGGAGCATCTCTGGGATTGACACAGGCTCAGAAAAGCCAGATACCAATGTTGCCTCAGGGACAGGCTATCGTAAAACAGGGAGATTGGCTAAAACCTATTGTAGTCCATATAGATAAAGCATCTAATAAATATCATAGAAAACATATGGAGGAATATCTCTATGAAGATCTGATGAAACTCAGAGGGGATATGCTAAAAGAAAGCTTTTCGATGATAAGAAGAAATGAAAAAAGAAATATATTTATGAGTATGGACGTGAAAAAGGTTCTTAAAGTTATAGATGATGCATTGGTTTCGGAACATAATAAAATATACTTAAAAGAACAGTGGACAGAGTTTTGTTCATTAAGCGCATCAAAGCGTAAAGAAGAGCTACCATTATATGTTATAAAAGTAAGTGAATTTGAAGGAGGACTCTTAGCTTGTTCCTATGTTTTTGAAGAAGATAAGCAGACAAAAATCAAAGGTCATTTATTCAATAAGATGGTAAAAGAGTGGGCAGACTTTCTAAAAAATATCCTTACCAGTCAGTATGTTGCTGCTTCTGAAGAAACAATTGAAGATATACTTAGTTACATATATGCATATTGTGCATCTTATTCCAGTAATGAAATATTTAAGAATTATGGAATGACAATGTTGTTGAGGAACAAAAGATAGTGAATGTTTTAGATGTTAATGATATAAATTTAATAATACGCCAGAAGACTATTCTTAAGGATATTACGTTTCAAGTAGAAAAAGGTGAAGTGTTCGGATTGGTAGGCTACAACGGAGCAGGGAAAACGAGTCTGTTGAAAGTGATAATGGGTCTATTGGTTGATTATAGCGGTTCGCTTAAGATCTTAGGAAATGATGACCTTAATAAAGGTAGGAAGAGCATTGGCTGTGTTCTTGATAATACACGTATGGATATGAATGCTTCAGCCGGCAGAAACATAAAAGAGGTTGCCAGAATGCTTAATATTCATGACGAAAAAGTTGAAAAAGATGTTTTAAAGCTGGTTGGCTTGGAAAATGTGGGGAAGAAATATGTAAGAGACTTTTCACTTGGTATGAAGAAACGCTTGATGATAGCTTTAGCTATTCTTGGTAGTCCTCAAATTCTTGTTTTAGATGAACCATTTAATGGGATAGATATTGAAGGTGTTCAAGGCTTTCATGCATTAATAAAGCACCTATCTAATGATGGAGTAACAGTAATAATAACAAGTCATAATATTTCAGAATTAATAAAGCTTTGTACATCATATGGAGTGATGTGTAATGGAAAGTTTGTAAAAAAATATCGTAAACAAGATGCTTTAGAGGAAAAAGTCGATAAGTATCTTATTAATATGGATGATGCGGAAATAAAGATAAATGCGATACGTAAGGAATATCCTGATATTTATTTTGGTCTGAAGAACGACAAGGAGATTATTTGTGTTACATCTCAACAAAATGAAAATTGTATAAGGGAGACTATGCAAATAAAAGCAAAATACCAAGTTAGTAAGGAGAGTATTAATCTGGAGGATGTGTTGCTTTGGAAAATGAACGGCCATTAAAAATTAATTGTTTTGGTAGTGCTGTGTTTAGACTGTTTACATGGAAATATTTTTTAATTCAGTTTCTAATTATGATAAGTGTGGCAATATTTAGCCCTGTTTTGTTAAGAGATTTCTGTAGAGTTTTAGATGAAATGCCCAAAGATTTTACTGAAACATTTAGAATGGGAAATGTATATAATATTGGGATTTTGACAGTACCTACCTTGGATTTTTCTAAGATTGATGTAATGGATATCTTAACTGGACTATTCTCCAGCATCGGATTTCAAATAATGATTGTGTTACTTGTATGCACCTTTATTATTAAAGAATACAAATGTGGCTATATTCATAGAGCTATAATGAAGGGGTGTGGTAGAGTAAAACTGTTTTTTAAATATGTGTTCCTGTTGTTTTTGGTTATGTTATTAGTTATTAGTGTATATTTGATATGTCTTGGATTTTCTGCTGGTATAACAAAAGGATATGAGCCTAGTGATATACATGTAGGAAAGATGTTTTTGCAAGTTTATAATCAGATAGTAATGATTATTTCAGTAGTAGTTATAGCTGCGATAGTAACACTTTTGATTCCTGATTTTAAAGCGATAATTATTGTTGAATCGTCTATTGTAATAATGCCATACGTGCCTGTATATCTTGATTCCTTTTTAGGGAAACAGTTAAATATAGGGAAATACATTTTATTTTATAGATTAGTTCAGTCGGGACATAATGCGGATTTGACAATCGTTGGTGATATTCTGGTTGCTGTGTTAACCAGTGTGATTATATATATTGTTGGGGTTATGATTTTTAGAAGAATTGTATTTGACTAGGAGGTGTTTTATGGAAATCGAAAGATCTATTAGTGCTGCTGTACAAAAAGGAATTGAAGGGAAGTCGGGTATTACATATTTTTCTTATACTGATAAATTCAAAGAGATATTTACAAAAGAAGGAGGAGAGAATCTTGAGGGGATTCTTACATCTTTTTATACTTGTCCTGAGGTAGATGAATTATATCCATTTTACAAGACGAATCCAACTAATCCATTTGCCCTACCTACTGATCTTGATGAGCTTAATTCTCTTGAGGATGGTGTAATAAAAGAAATTGCGCCTAAGACCTTTGGTTATTATCCGATTGTTCTTAATGGCGAGAAATGCGTAATATTTCAGTATGGAAAATTCATGGGATGCGATTGGACAAACAGCAGATATAGTAACATGTATAATAGTGCTGTTGTTTGTAGTATAAATGATATTGATAAATATCCTTTTCAGTATTGTGATTCGCCGATAGTGTGTTGTGATATCAAAAGGTCGTATTTTTATCCGAAGGGCGAGGCTCCAGAACCTAGTTTATTACCCTATCCGGATGGTCTTGAGGCTAAATTTGATAAACTTGCTATTCCCCATACTGCTGGGTTTGAAAAGATAACAGAAAGTGAATTAATGGAATTCATAAGTGATACAGATTATGGTCGGTTGGATATTCTCATGAGTATGATTGAAGCGATAATCAGACTTAAGACTGGTGATACGTCATGCAGAATAATCATAGGTGATCAGAAAGACAATATTCTTTATTGGATAGCAGCTCTTACATATGTATTTCCAGCAGAATTAGCTAAGGATATTAGTTTTACTACATTCACTGATAATCTGGGAACTCCTGTTGATATTATAGGCGTATATATTCCTGAGCTTAATGGATGTAAAGAATATAAAAATGTAGCTAATTATTCGTTTGAGAACTTAAAAGAAGATTATTCAATTTATGATTATAAGCAGTATTATTTTGCACCTAACATAGAAGTTGATAAGAGTAAAAAGTTTAACAACATGATAGATGTAGCTTTTACTATGGATATCTCGTATTTAAATGGATATAAGGAATATATATCAACAAAAACAAACTATAGGAGTATTAATAATGATTATTATGCTGGATATCTGCTTTATTCAATTGATAAGCTCGGAAAGGTTTTATCACAAGAAGAAATAATTCAGGCGTTTGAGTTTGCTAAAAAATATATGAAAAGCGAAAATGTTGAGGCTTTTTTGAAATCCATGCTAATAAGGTTTTTGGAATTCTCTGCTCAGGAAAAAGGTTATTTCTTTGATGGCCTTTCTGATTATATTAGTTTTTGTCTGAATAATAAATTGGTTGAAAATACATTAATAGATGAGACTTTAATGCCTGAAGTTTATGGAAGCTTTGATGAAGGGTATGATGAGTATATATCAAAGGGTTCTACTGTTGAACAGCTTTGTAAGTTTGGAGACGATGCGATAGAAGTAATGTTTGCTGAGCATTTTGGCTTTGATGGAATGCTAAAGATGGTTGATAAGTATGACGGGAAACGGACAGCGTATTTATTAACTGTTGTTTGTTCATATGTAAATGCAGGGAAAGCGTCATTAAAAATAGAAAAAGAATATAGAGAGAAACATAATCCGTATAGTTATTTGGTAATAAATCTTCTAAGCAGACTCATAAAAACAGATGAAGTAAATAGAATGACTGAAAGTTTATTATTAAATGGATTTAATCATTTAGTTGATGAGGAAGAAAAATTTAATTACCTTGTATGTTTCTATTTTATGGCAAAGAATCTTAATTTTCAAAATTTACAAAACTATGTGTATGGCAAATTGATAGAATTCTTTGATAATGATGAACAGTCATTGACAAAAAGAAATATTTTTGTGAATAGATGTTATCTATCAAATATAGCAACAGAAACATTTCCAAGACTGATTAACTATTATTATAATACTAATGATTTTGATAAGATGAATAAGGGATATCGTTTGATTTATAAAAACTATCCTAATGAATTCAGCTCATATTATAATGATATGATAAATAATCTGCTTTTTATGATGGAAAAATCAAGCCAAGGAAAAACACTCGAATACATTCAGATTCAAAATGGGATTAAGCTTGTAAAAAAACTTGGATATCGAGATTTTGATAAGCTTACTGGGATACTATCTGAATATATTGATTTATTGCTTATTAATTTTAGGGAATTTAAGCTTCCAAGTGATTCAAAGGAGAAGATTGTTGAGTTTCTTAAGTGGATTAATAATGTTCAGGGTTCAAAATTATTGCCTGTCAGAATAGAAATAGTTAATTGTTTTATAATGGTATATGAATATGAGTATAATATCGAAAACAAAATAAAAATTGATAAAACAGAAACTCGCCCTATTAGATTTGATAATTTGACAATAACACAGAGGGAATTATTTGAAGATACTATCATTCGGTTATATGCAGAATACTGGTTGAAAGTTGGGAAAGTGCCACCGCATTTTTCAAATGTAATTAGTACAAATAGTATGTATTATAAAGATTTTCTTGTTTCTGCAACTCCTAAATTCGTTGAATTTTTTTGCAGGATAGAGGAATCAAAGGCTAAAATGCGGTTTATAGCTAATTCTGTTGAGTTGACGTCTTTTTATAAACTTCAAGAATCATTAACAGATATTCCTAATTGCGTATTTAAAGAAAAAATCAAGATTAGTAAACTTATAAAACAGTTAGAAGCAGATGCAGAAGATATAGTCAAGGATAAAAATGATAGTGAATGGAAAAGCAATCTTGACCTTCAGTATTTGAGGCGAATGATAGAAGCGATGAGAAAAAAGCAGGAGGAAGCTGAAAAAGGAAATAACGTTTTTGCAAATCTTTTCGGAAAATATAAGAAAAACTAGCTTAAAAAGCGATTGGTTATTGTTTCATTTGTGATGTGAAAGGAAAAGCAAGATGAGTGATTTTAGTAGAGGAGAAGTGTCTGGTCCTAGTATTGAAACGCCAGAATCTCAAAAAACTGATAGTTTTAAATTGACAGAAACTCCAAATTCTTCGGTGGAGGTTGAAGGGTCAACTTATTATACAGATGATAATTGTGAATTATATAAAGTTGATGATAATCTTTGCCCTGATAATGAATACTCTATTAATGATATATGCTATAAGACGGACTCGGATGGACAGATTACAGAATTTGAGGGGGATGTAAAATATAATCCTGAAAATGAAAGAGATGAAAATGCTCAGCTTTATGTAGGCGGGGAGGATAGACTTGAAGGAGATGATGGAGGGCATCTTATAGCACGAATCCTTGATGGCTCGCCAGGAGTAGAGAATATGGTTCCTATGCGTGATACCATAAATAGAGGTGATTACAAGCGGGCAGAAAATGAAATGGTTAGTGCGTTAAATGATGGGAGCGATGTTCATGTAAAGGGGGAAATTATAAGAGAAGATCCGGATACTACGCGTCCAACCAAAATTGAAATTGAGTATGAATATTCTGATAAAGAGGGGAACAATGTAGATAAGGTGGTTACATTTGATAATGTGAAAGGTTCGATGGATCTTATGGAAGATGCAAGAGATGAAATTCCAGAAGAAAAACTTGCATCTTTTGAGCAGGAATTAAGTGAAATGCAGGATGATGGGCATGAGGTATCTGTAACTTCTATTGTAAGAGAATATGATGAAGATGGGAATGTAACAAACGTGTCTATTAGATATAGAGATGAAACTGAAGGTGAGAAAATGGAGAGAAAATTCACGCTTGATACGTGATATTGTTGTAAAGAAATATGGAGGAAATTGACTAATGAAAAAAGAATTACTTGATTTGGTAAAGGAGTTGGACCTTAAAATTGCATCGGATATAAAAGGATTGGCTTTGGTGAATAAAGACTGGAGCGAAATATTTTTCTTTGCTAAGATTGAGAACGAGTGGCATAAATCTTTGAATATGGTTGAAGAAAATTTGATAGATTCAATTAAACTGGATGGTTTTACTTCGGATGTGGAAAAGCTTATTCGTTCATCATCGCAATATAATATAGATAAATTAAATATTATTAAATTCGATAATAAAGGAAATGTAGATGTAGAATATGCTGATAACGATGTCAGCACATATTCTCTGAAAAAAAGGTGGAAGAAAGAGCAAGGTATTTGATATATGATTTAATATTAGATTAGATGTTGAAAGGGAGAAAAATGATTCCTGATAAGAAAAAGGATAAAATTGCATCGATATTGGCGATAGCCACCATAATAATAATAGGTGTTGTAATCGCCTTGAGATTTGATACTATCCGTAGTTTGATTATCGAAAAAATAATTGATAGAAATTCAGATGATGATAATGAAGAATATTATCAAGATTCGGAAATAGAGGTAGATGATAATTCTAATAATGGCGATATTGATTTATCTTCAGATGGTAATGTACTTAATATCTATTGCTGGAATGATGAGTTCGCTCGTCGTCTGAAGGATCATTATCCGGATTTCGTTCCTAACGATCCTGATGATGCTACTGCTGGTGGTAAGATCGGCGACATTGATGTTATATTTACAGTAACTTCTTCAGTTGACAATGGTTATCAGAACAATCTTGATACTGTTTTACCGGAGAATGTAAATGCGACTGCTGATGCTAAGGTTGACATTTTTCTTGTTGAAGCTGATTACGCTCTAAAGTATGTTGATTCTGAGTTTACTATACCAATTTCAGACCTTGGAATTACAGATGATGAGCTTGCTAATCAATATCAATACACAAAAGATATTGCTACTGACTCTAATGAAAATCTTAAGGGCGTTTCATGGCAGGGATGTCCTGGTGTCCTTATCTATAACAGAGAAGCAGCTAAAGAAGTTCTTGGTTCAGACGATCCTGCTACAGTTCAGGAAGCAGTTAAGGACTGGGATACATTCAACGAGACTGCTGGTAAGATGAAGGATGCCGGATACAAGATTACAGCTACAGCAAACGATACATTCCGTGTATTCTCAGATAACGTTTCTTCACCTTGGGTTGTTGATGGAAAGATCGTAATCGATGACAACATCAAGAAGTGGGTTGATATGTCTAAGGAGCAGGTAGATGCAGGCTACACAGGTACAGGCGACCTTTGGGGCGATGACTGGTATGCAGGATTCTACCCAGAGGGTAGGGTGTTCTGCTACTTTGGACCAGCTTGGCTGATCGACTTCTGTATGGCAGCTGATGATGAAGCTTCTATCGCATATGCAGGTGGATGGGGAGCTACAACAGGACCTCAGGGATTCTCATGGGGTGGTACATGGATCTGTGCTGCTAACGGAACTGATAACCCGGCACTCGTTGCTGATATCATGAGAAAGCTTACAACAGATACAGAAATCATGACTGGTATCGTTAAGGATGATAACGACTTCGTTAACAACAAGCCAGCTATGGAAGCTATGGCAGCTGATACAAGCTACGGCGAT
>OCVV011305552.1_pt1 | contig 23146 bp, 21 predicted proteins | sample 1539721 | NCBI WGS metagenome assembly OCVV01 (sample SAMN02144230, study PRJEB22623) | gut metagenome | biome: sheep rumen | host: Ovis aries | place: New Zealand
CGCTCGGCTTTGCCGCTTCGCGCGTCGAAGAACTTTTTGTTGCTCAGGTACTTATAAAGAAAGTTAAACTAAAGTGCTGCGGAATTTGGGGTATCTTTGTACCGAAATGAAGATAGTAGTAGACGATAGGATTCCCTATATCCGTGAGAAGCTGGAGATGGTGGCTGACGAGGTAGTATGCCTGCGGGGGGCTGACATCGGGGCGGAGGACGTGAAGGATGCTGACGCGTTGATAGTGCGTACGCGTACTCGTTGTGACGAACGGTTACTTGGTGGCTCGAGGGTGCGGTTAGTGGCAACGGCGACGATTGGCTTTGACCATATTGACACGGACTATATGCGGCGGGCTGGCATTGCGTGGACTAATTGTCCAGGGTGCAATGCGGCCTCGGTGGCGCAGTATGTGGAGTGCTCGCTGCTGCTGTTGGAACAGCAGAGGGGGTTCTGCCTGAAGCAGGCGACGATAGGCATTGTGGGCTGTGGTCATGTGGGTTCCAGGGTGAGGGCTGTGGCTGAACGCTTAGGGATGCGTGTCTTAGTGTGCGACCCCTTGCTGGGCGGGGCTGGTTTCGTGACGATGGATGTGATAGAGCGTGAGGCTGACGTCATTACCTTCCATGTGCCGCTGACGCTTGAGGGGGAGTATGCTACGTTGCACATGGCTGACGAGGCGTTCTTCTGTCGGCTCGCACGCGTTCCTTATATAGTGAATACGAGTCGTGGCGAGGTGGTGGACAACGGGGCTCTGCTCAGGGCGCTGCAGGGGGGTAGGGTGCGTGACGCCGTCATTGACGTATGGGAGGGTGAGCCGAACCTGAACAGACAGCTGTTAGAGCGTGTCTTCATCGGTACTCCCCACATTGCGGGCTACTCGGCTGACGGCAAGGTGAATGCAGACAACATGGTTGTGGACGCCCTGTGTCGCTGCTTCCATCTTCCGCATCCGGGAAGGATAGCGGCGCCGGCGCTGCCGGAGGATTTTGTCTACACAGGTAACCCGTTGGAACTCTACAACCCATTGGAGGATAGCAGGAAACTGAAAGCGGAGCCCGGGAATTTTGAGAATTTGCGCAACAATTATCCTCTCAGACGCGAGCGGTTTGACAGGTAGAAGTGTCAAAAAGACAACTTTCGTTCGTAAAATATGCACAATTTAGGGGGTGTTGTGCATAAACGGGTGCTTTTTTCTTCTAAAAATTTGCGTAATTCCATAAAAATGTGTTACTTTGCACCCGCTTAGCCGCCATTTTTGGTTGGCAGTCATTAAAGAGATATCATTTTATTAACATTTTAAAGAAGAAAATTATGTCAGAAATTGAAAGCAAAGTAAAGGCAATTATCGTAGACAAGCTCGGTGTAGACGAAGCAGAAGTTAAGCCCGAGGCAAGTTTCACCAATGACTTGGGTGCTGACTCACTGGATACCGTAGAGCTCATCATGGAGTTCGAGAAGGAGTTCGGTATCTCTATCCCCGACGACAAGGCTGAGAAGATCGGTACTGTTGGCGACGCTATCGCTTACATCGAGGAGAACGCAAAATAATATTTGTTAGGATTGAAGAATTGAAGGTTTGAAAAATTGAAGTTCTGGCTTCATGCTATTTTTCTTCAATTTTTCAATTCTTCAATTTTTCAATTCTTCAATTTTTCTTTTAATTATGGAATTAAAAAGAGTTGTAGTAACAGGTATGGGTGCCGTTACGCCTTTGGGTAATACTCCTGAGGAGACGTGGGAGGCCATGTTGGCTGGTAAGAGCGGTGCTGCACCTATTACCCTTTTCGACGCTTCCAAGTTCAAGACCCAGTTTGCCTGCGAGGTAAAGGGCTTGGACGTCAATGCCTATATTGACCGCAAGGAGGCTCGCAAGATGGACCGCTACACCCAGTTGGCCATTATTTCTGCCATGCAGGCTGTCGCCGACAGCGGCATGAATCTGGAGGCCGAGGACAAGAACCGCATCGGTGTTGTCTATGGTGTAGGTATCGGCGGTATCAAGACCTTCGAAGACGAGGTTACTTATTATGGTGCCCATCGTGAGGATGGTCCCAAGTTCAATCCTTTCTTCATCCCGAAGATGATAGCCGACATCGCTGCAGGTCAGATTTCCATCATGTATGGTTTCCATGGTCCCAACTATATTACGTCGTCTGCCTGTGCCTCGTCGTCGAACGCGCTGGCTGACGCCTTCAACCTGATACGCTTGGGCAAGGCCAACGTCATAGTCGCCGGTGGTGCCGAGGCTGCCATCTGTGAGTCGGGCGTGGGCGGTTTCAACGCCATGAAGGCCCTGTCTACCCGCAATGACGAGCCTGAGAAGGCCAGCCGTCCGTTCAGCGCCAGCCGTGATGGTTTCATCATGGGCGAGGGTGCGGGCTGTCTGATTCTTGAGGAGCTAGAGCACGCTAAGGCCCGTGGTGCCAAGATTTATGCTGAGATGGTTGGTGCCGGCATGAGTGCCGACGCTCACCACATCACAGCCTCTCACCCCGAGGGACTGGGTGCCAAGCTGGTGATGCAGAACGCGCTGGAAGATGCTGGCATGAAGCCTGAGGACATTGACTACATCAACGTACATGGTACGTCGACCCATGTTGGTGATATCTCAGAGGCCAAGGCCATCAAGGATGTCTTCGGTGATGCAGCCTACAAACTGAACATCTCATCTACCAAGTCGATGACAGGTCACCTGCTGGGTGCTGCCGGAGCTGTTGAGGCTATGGCTACCGTGCTGGCTGTCCGGAATGACATCGTTCCTCCCACCATCAACCACGAGGAAGACGACAAGGACGAGGAGATTGACTACAACCTCAACTTCACCTTCAACAAGGCCCAGAAGCGCGAGGTTCGTGCCGGACTCTCGAACACCTTTGGTTTTGGTGGTCACAATGCCTGCGTAGTATTCCGTAAGTATGTGGGCTGATAACATTATTGACAGCATAAAGCTCCCTTTCCGTAAGGAGAAGGAGCTTTTTTCTGCTCTTTACAATATTCTGGGTTTCTATCCCCATGATATCAATGTCTATAAGCAGGCCCTGTTGCACAAGAGCTTAGGGCGTCGCAACGAGAAGGGACGTCCCATCAACAACGAGCGTCTGGAGTTTCTGGGTGACGCCATCCTGGATGCAGTGGTAGGCGACATCGTCTATCGTCACTTTGGGGGTAAGCGCGAGGGGTTCCTCACCAATACGCGCTCCAAGCTGGTGAGCCGCAATACGTTGGGTAAACTGGCTCAGGAAATGGGTATAGACCATCTTATCAAGTCGTCAGACCATAGCACGTCACACAACAGCTACAAGAACGGCAATGCCTTCGAGGCACTGGTGGGGGCTATCTATCTGGACAGGGGCTACAATGCCTGTATGCGTTTTATGGAGAAGCGCATCTTGGCACAGGTGATTAATATTGACAAGGTGGCCTATAAAGAAGTCAACTTCAAGTCGAAGCTGTTGGAGTGGAGCCAGAAGAATCGTGTCCGTCTGGAATTTCGTGAACTCAATCAGAAGAAGGACGAAAGCACGGGCAGTCCGGTCTTCACCACTCAGATATTCATAGAAGGTGTTGAAGGCTGTACGGGTACAGGCTACTCCAAGAAGGAGAGTCACCAGAACGCTTCCAAGGACACGCTGCAGCGACTGCGCCGGGAACCTCAGTTTATTGATGCCATCTTTGGCGCCAAGGCCGATCGTACCAAGATGGAAGAAGAACCAGTGATGTGCGTTCCAGACTTGGAGAAAGAGCAACAGGACTTTATCATAGAGCAACCCAAGGAAGAAGTGGTACAGGGCAAATCAGCCAAAGCCGTTGAGAGAGAGCGCCCATCCAAGGATTTTGACGAGGAGATGACCCTTGATGACATCTCTGCCACCCCACGCGAAAAGACGCGCGAGGAAATCATTGCGGAGGCCGAGGCCGCTGCTTTTTCAGAAGAATAACGCTATGAAAAGGGCTGGAGCTGTTCCGGCTCTTTTTATATTATTATATAAAAAATCGTAAATTATTTCTGCGATAACAAAGTTTATGTTTATCTTTGCACCTTGATAATTATTGCGTGATGAACATAACAGGATTAATTAGACATATATTTGTCCCCCGAATGAGGGAACTGGAAAAGCACCAGACGGGTGGCGAACTGTTGCAGCGTCAAGTGTTGGCCCACTTGTTGCGAGAGGCCAAAGACACGGAGTATGGCCGTGAACACGGCTTTGCCACCACCAAAGGGTATGAGGATTTCGTAAGGTTCAATGCTGTGAACACCTACGAGGAACTGAAGGGCCAGATAGACCGTATGCGGCACGGCGAGAGCGATGTGCTATGGCCTGGCAGGGTGAAGTGGTATGCCAAGTCGAGCGGCACCACCAACGACAAGTCGAAGTTCATCCCTGTCAGCAGGGAAGGTCTGCAGAAGATTCACTATGCAGGCGGCTACGACTCGGTGGCTGTCTACTTGCGGAACAATCCGAAGTCACGACTCTTTGACGGACGGGCCCTGATATTGGGAGGCAGTCATGCTCCCAACTACAACTTGCCTGACTCGCTGGTGGGCGACCTGTCAGCTATCCTGATTGAGAACATCAACCCGTTGGCCAATCTGGTGCGTGTGCCCAAGAAGGAAACGGCACTGTTGCAGGACTTTGAGGTGAAGCGTGAGCGTATTGCCCGCGAGGCCATGAACAAGAACGTGACCAACATCAGCGGCGTACCCTCGTGGATGCTCAGCGTGCTGAACTGCATGATGGAGCTGACAGGCAAGACCCATCTGGAAGAGGTTTGGCCCAACCTGGAAGTATTCTTCCACGGAGGAGTGGCCTTTACTCCGTACCGCAAGCAGTACGAAGAACTGATTACGTCGCCCAAGATGCACTATATGGAGACCTACAATGCCTCAGAGGGTTTCTTCGGTTTGCAGGACGATCCGACAGACAAGTCAATGCTGCTGATGCTGGACTACGGTGTGTTCTATGAGTTCCAGCCGATGGACGGTGGTGAGATAGTGCCGTTGTGGGGTGTCGAGAAGGACAAGAACTATGCCATGATTATCTCTACCTCGTGTGGATTGTGGCGCTATATGATAGGCGACACCGTTCGCTTTACGTCTACCAATCCCTATAAGTTCATCATTTCCGGACGTACCAAGAGTTTCATCAACGCCTTTGGCGAAGAGCTCATCGTGGATAATGCAGAGCAGGGTTTGGCCTATGCCTGCGAACAGACAGGTGCCGAGGTGCTGGAGTATACGGCAGCCCCAGTCTTCATGGATGCCAATGCCAAGTGCCGGCACCAGTGGCTCATCGAGTTTGCCCGTCAGCCTCAGGACCTTCAGCAGTTTGCCCGTCTGTTAGACCAGAAGTTGCAAGAGGTGAACAGTGACTACGAAGCAAAACGCTATAAGGATATCACCCTGCAACCCTTGGAGATAGTCAAGGCCAAGCCGGGATTGTTTAACGAGTGGCTGAAGCTGCAAGGCAAGCTGGGCGGACAGCACAAGGTGCCCCGTCTGAGCAATACGCGCGAACAGTTGGAACAGCTATTGACACTGAACAAATGAAGAAGCTACTCTATATTCTTATTGCACTCTGTGCCGTTATGTCGTGTGCCCGCATGGGTACGCCCGATGGAGGATGGTATGATGACGATCCTCCGCGCGTCATAGGTTCCTCACCTGCAGAACGGGATACGAACGTCACCACCAAGAAGATAACCATCTACTTCGACGAGTATATCAAGCTGGAGAACCCCACAGAGAACGTAATGGTTTCGCCCCCTCAGCTGGAGACTCCTGAAATCAAGGCTGCAGGCAAGAAGATAGTGGTAGAGCTGCAGGACAGCCTGAAGCCCAATACCACCTATACCATTGACTTCAGTAATGCCATCTCGGACAATAACGAGGGAAACCCGATGGGCAACTATGCCTTTACCTTTTCGACCGGCGAGAAGATTGATACCTTCGAGGTGGCAGGCAACGTCATTGACGCCAGCAATCTGGAGCCCGTCAAGGGTATTTCAGTCGGATTATACAATAATCTGTCTGATACCGTTTTCCGTAAGGAGCCTTTGATGCGTATCGGACGTACTGACAGTCATGGACGCTTTGTCATCAAGGGTGTGGCTCCTGGCGAATACAGAGTCTATGCGTTGCAGGACCTTGATGACAACTATCATTTCAGCCAAAAGAGTGAGATGATAGCTTTCAGCCACGAAACCTTCAAGCCGACGGCAGGTCCCGATATACGTCAGGACACCATCTGGCGCGACACGCTGCACATTGACAACATTGTACGCGTGCCCTTTACCCATTTCTATCCGGACAATATCGTACTGCTGGCTTTCCAGGAGAAACAGACGGACCGCTATCTGATTAAGACTGAGCGTCAGGATGCCAACAAGATTGGTGTCTACTTCAGCTATGGCAACGAGCAGCTGCCCGTCATCCGAGGACTGAACTTCGCTGCCGACTCTGCTTTTGTGCTGGAGGCTTCAGAGAAGAAAGACACGCTTACCTACTGGCTTCGTGATACCGCACTGGTGAACAACGACACGTTGTCCATCCAGATGGAGTACTTGATGACAGACAGCACAGGCACACTGGTCAGTCAGAAGGACACGATGGAGCTGGTGGCCAAGACACCCTATGCCAAGCGGTTGAAGCAGAAACAGAAGGAGTACGAGGAGTGGCAGAAGGAGCAGGAGAAGAAGAAAAAGCGTGAAGAGAAATACGACAGCATTTATCCTGTCAAGCCGCTGGAACCACAATATCTGGTACCCAAGTCAATGAATCCCAATAGTATAGTCACCATTGAGATGCCCACACCATTGGAGAAACTCGACACGGGGGCTATCCACCTTTATACCAAGATAGACTCCCTGTGGTACAGGGCACCGTTTAAGTTTGAACAAGTCAAGGGCAAGCTGCGACAATTTCAGATGCTGGCCGAATGGCGGCCGGACACAGAATACAGCCTGGAGCTTGACACGCTGGCATTCACTGACATCTATGGACTGTCCTCAGCCCCCCACAAGCAGGGCATCAAGGTGAAGTCGCTCGACGAGTTTGCCACCCTGGAATTACAGCTGAGTGGCATTGCCGACACTTCCATCGTGGTGGAACTGCTGGACAAGAGTGATAAGACGCTGAAGCAGGTAAGGGCAGGCCGCGACCATGCTGCCACCTTCTTCTATATAGATCCAGGGACCTACTATGCCCGTGCGTTTACAGACAGAAACGGAAATGGTGTCTGGGATACTGGCTGCTACGATGAGGACAGGCAGCCTGAGGATGTCTACTACTATCCGCGCGAGATAGAGTGTAAGGAGAAGTTTGACGTGACGCTGACCTGGAACGTGAATGACAAGCCTCGCAACCAGCAGAAGCCTGCCGAGCTCGTCAAGCAGAAACCGGACAAGGAGAAGAAGAAACTCATGAACCGTAATGCCGAGCGAGCCAAACAGCTGGGTATAGAATATGTGAAAAAACAAATGGTCAAGTAAAGAGTAAATAAAATAGTAATACGATGATGATATATAATAATAGTAATAGGGCAAAGGGTTGGGTAAGAAGTTTTTTACTTCTTTGCCTTTTCACCTTTTTGCCTTTCAACGCCTCGGCCCAATGTGGCATCGAGAATACAGCCTTCAAGTCAGGCGAAATCCTGAGCTATGACCTCTATTTCAACTGGAAGTTTGTCTGGGTCAAGGTAGGCACGGCATCCATGTCTACCGTACAGTCCAACTACCGAGGACAAAAAGCCTTCCGTAGCAGTCTTATCACCCGAGGCAACAGCCAGTTGGACAATGTGTTTGTCATGCGTGACACCTTGTTGTGCTACACCGATCTCGACCTGGCTCCCCTCTATTTCCGCAAGGGTGCCCGCGAGGGAGACCGTTACTATGTGGACGAGCTGTGGTACACGTATCCCAATTCCAACTGTCACCTGAAGATGCATCGCATAGACCATGATGGAGAGGTGCACTGGAAGGAGGCTGAGTACAAGGACTGCATCTATGACATGATGAGTATTTTCCTTCGTGCACGTAACTTTGACGCTGAAAAACTCAAGGTTGGCGAGAATATCCCCATGCCTATCAGCGATGCACGCCACCTGACCAATTCCTGGTTGAAGTACACAGGCAAGACCACGCTGAAGATGAAGAACAACAACGAGAAGTATCGCTGTCTGACCTTCTCGTTCATAGAGCGGGAAGACGGGAAGAACCATGAGCTGATTCGTTTCTATATCACCGACGACAAGAATCACATGCCTGTCCGTCTGGACCTTTTCCTGTCCTTCGGTTCTGCCAAGTGCTATCTGTCCGGTTACAAGGGATTGCGCAACCCCATGGAGTCGAAGGTTAAATAGGAGTTTGTACGGTGAACAGCGAAAAGTATATTAGAACAGAAGCCATGACGCAGAAGATGCGTCGCTTCACGGATGCCGGCCTCTATTCTCAGGACGATGACATCGACTTCCTGCCTGACGGACATGTCTACCTCTATCAGGGCGAGCGCCAACTATTGCCTGTCAGTACGCTGATAGCCCACTTTTTCCAGAAGTTCGATGCCCAGCGTGCTGCCGAACAGCAGCAGGCACGCTATGGTGTCCCTGTGGCTGAAACGCTGGCCAAGTGGGAGCGCATAGGACGTATGGCCAGTGAGGTGGGGACGTTTGTACACGAACAGACGGAAAACTACTTCCAGCATGGGGTTTTCGATACCGTTTACTCCTTCAGTTATAAGGGCGAGGTGGAACCAGTCAGCGTAGAGCGCGAGAAGCAACAGTTCCTGCACTTTGTCAGCGACTATGCCATTGAGCCCTATCGTCAGGAGTGGCCGGTCTATGACACCAATCTGAACATAGCCGGTACGATAGACCTCATTTGTCGTGAGAGCGATGGCGAGTTTGTCATCTACGACTGGAAGCGCAGCCGTAAGGTGGTGGATGCTCAGGGAAATCCTATCGTGCAAGCCTTCGGAGGTCGAACCTCCATCAACGGTATCTCGATACCCGATACAGCCTACTATCACTACTGCATCCAGCAGAACCTCTATCGCTATATGTTGCAGCAGTACTATGGCATTCGGGTCAAGGCCATGAATCTGGTCGTGCTCTGTCCTGACTATGCCGACTATCGGGTAGTGGGTGTTCCCATCATGGATGGACTGGTCAAGCAGATAGTCAGTATCTGTAATTCGCAACAACTGGGAAAGAGATTACTGAGATGACGGAAACCGTAGTACTACAAAACCTAACTATAGGATACACTGCCAAAGGGAATGAGAAGGTAGTGGCCACAGGCATTGAGGCTGCTATCAGGAGTGGAGAGCTGACCTGCCTGCTGGGACAGAACGGCATTGGCAAGTCAACGCTGCTGAGAACCCTTTCTGCTTTTCAGCCTAAGTTGGGTGGAAGTGTACTGATGCACGGCCGCGAGATAGCCGACTATACGGACAAGGAACTCAGCAAGATGATTGGCGTGGTGCTGACGGAGAAGCCCGATGTCCAGAATATGACCGTCACCGAACTGGTGGGTATGGGCCGCTCTCCCTATACAGGCTTCTGGGGGACGCTGACAGCAGACGATAAGCAGATAGTCAGCGAGGCTATCCGGCTGGTAGCCATAGAGCCGTTGCAGGACCGGATGGTCCATACGCTGAGCGACGGTGAGCGCCAGAAGGTCATGATAGCCAAGGCACTGGCCCAGCAGACACCTGTCATCTATCTGGACGAGCCTACGGCCTTTCTTGACTTCCCCAGCAAGGTAGAGATGATGCAACTGCTGCATCGGCTGGCCGTACAGGAGCAAATTGCAACGCCACACTCTTACCAGAGGTCAGAGAAGACCATTTTCCTGTCTACGCATGATGTGGAGCTGGCCTTGCAGATTGCCGACTGCCTCTGGCTCATGGAACCCTGGGGACTCAGTGTGGGAACCCCGCAGGAATTGGCCGCTCAGGGCGTATTAAGCCGTTTCATAGAGCGTGACGGCATTGCTTTTGACAAAGATACACTAACTATACACGTAAGACGATGATAGAAGGACATGGAGACGATATCTACCGCTATGACGACTTGGTGAAGGTGAACTTCAGCAGCAATGTCTATCAGCATTCAGATTTTTCTGCATTGAAGAGATATCTGATGGAGCATTTTGACTTATTGTCCAACTATCCCGAACCCCAGCCCCGCAGTCTGGAGAAGCTCATTGCCTTTAAGGAAGGAATATCCCCCGAGAGTGTCCTGGTTACCAGTGGTGCCACGGAGGCCATCTATCTCATTGCCCAGCTCTATCATGGCAGTGCCTCCATCATTCCTCAGCCCACGTTCAGCGAGTATGCCGATGCCTGTCGCATACACCACCATATTATATCTTACGAAAACACGGACGAACTGACGCAGTTGCCGCGTAACAGGGTGTACTGGATCTGCAATCCCAACAATCCTTCGGGCAACGTACTGATGAAAGGCTTCATGGACTACCTAGTACGTCGCTCGCCACGCTACACCTTTGTCGTAGACCAGTCGTACGAGGGTTATACGCTGGAACCGCTGTTAGTGGCCCGCGAGATGAACGGAGTGCCCAACCTGTTGCTGCTCCACTCGTTCAGCAAGACCTACGGCATACCGGGTCTGCGCCTGGGCTATGTGACAGGTCATCCTAATGTCATTCAGCTGCTGCGCACGTTGCGTCAGCCGTGGGCTGTCAACAGCATGGCCATCGAGGCAGGCAAGTACCTGCTGAAGAAGGGCAAGCCGGTCATTGCCGATTTAAAGGCATATCTGGAAGAGACAGAACGGTTGCGTAAGGAACTGCGCCAGATTGAGGGGCTTCGTGTGTTTGAAACCAAGACCAACTATATGCTCTGCGAACTGGAGCATGTCACGGCGACGGACCTGAAGTATTACCTAATTCACGAACACGGACTGCTAATTCGCGACTGCGCTAACTTCTACGGCCTGTCCAATCATTTCTTCCGTGTCGCCGCCCAGCAGCCTGAGGAGAACGACCTCCTGGTGGCTGCCATTAGAGCGTATTTAGCAGACTTTCAGAAGTAGTCAACTTTCAATCATACGTATGACCGATTTCGATCATGCGCATGAACTAAAACAACGGCGTACGTGCTTGCGGGCTTGCCCCAGGCGGTTCTCCACCTGCTTGTAGGGTAGGGCAAGCTCTTGGGCAATGTCGCTGACCTTCATGCCGTCGTAGATGTGGAGCCGGTAGATGCGGGCACAGGCTTCCGGCAGACGGGCCAGCGAGCGCTCCATGCGCTCCATGAGCAGGCGGGCCGAGACGACAGACTCCATGTTCTCCGTATGGTCGCCCCGTTGGATGTAGTGCTCATACTCTTCGTACACACGGCGATGGCGGTAGTAGTCTGCCACTTCATGGCGGGCCATGGTGTAGACGAGGCTGGGCAGGGTTGCGAGAGTAATGAGCTGATGCCGACTGAGCAGCCGCAGGAAGATGTCTTGTACCCTGTCCGCTGCCTCGTCGGCATCAGCAATGCGCACCGCGATGAAACTGACAATTTCATCGCGATGCTGAGCATAATAGTTAGATATAAGTTGATGATTATTCATTGATGACCTTCTGTATCGTACCGTCCTCGTTGTAGAACAGCCGCTGGGCTTTCAGCGAACGCAGGTGGGTGATGTCGTTGCTGGGCACGCAGTCATGATAGCACAGATACCACTGGCCTTTGAATTCGACAATGCTGTGGTGCGTCGTCCAGCCCACAACGGGGTCGAGCAGCACGCCCTGATAGGTGAAGGGGCCGTAGGGGTTGTCGCCGATGGCATAGCACAGGAAGTGGCTGTCGCCCGTAGAGTAGGAGAAGTAGTACTTGCCCTGATACTTGTGCATCCACGAAGCCTCGAAGAAGCGGTGAGGGTCTCCGGCCTTCAGGGGCTCACCGTTCTTGTCGATGATGACGACAGGACGTGGAGCCTCTGCAAACTGCTTCACGTCGTCACTCAGACGGGCCACGCAGCTGGGCAGTGCCGGTACGTCGGCAGGACAGAAGAGCTGGGTCTTCTTGTCCGCAGCAGGACCTAACACAATACCCTCCTTAGTGAGTTTCCGGGGAGCCTGATACCACTGCAGCTGTCCGCCCCAGAGTCCTCCGAAGTAGCAGTATATCTCACCGTCATCGTCCTTGAACACGCAGGGGTCGATGGAGAACGAGCCGCGCATGGGCTGTTTCTCAGGAATGAACGGACCCTCAGGACGGTCGGCAACAGCCACGCCCAGGTGGAACACACCGTTGTAGTCCTTGGCAGAGAAGATGAGGTAGTACTTACCGTCCTTCTCCACGCAGTCGTTGTCCCACATCTGCTTCTCGGCCCATTCCACCTGATCTTCGTCCAGAATCACTCCGTGGTCGGTCACCTCTCCGTTCTCCAGGTCTTCGAACGACAGCACATGGTAGTCCTTCATCTGGAAGTGGCCGCCGTCGTCGTCGAATGCGTGGCCAGCCTCACGGTCGTGGCTGGGGTAGATATACAGTTTGCCGTTAAACACATTGGCTGAAGGATCAGCCATATAGTCATTTGGGAAAAGATAACGTGGTTTCATACGCTTTGGTTTTTATTTCTTGTTCTGATAGAGTTTGATGATTTTCTCGACGATGGGCTTCGGCTGGTACTGACGGTCGAAGAGCAGCGGATAGTTCGTGCGTCCTGCTATCGGCCAGTCGTTGAGCCAGGAGTCTGCGTCGCTGACGCCCCATAGGTTGATGCGTCCTATCTGGTGGCGATGACGATGGTAAATCTTGAAGAATTCCATGTAGCGCTGTTCTGTCTCCTTGGCCTTTACCTCTGGCAGCCCGTCCTTATAGGGGTTCATCTTTGCCTGGTATTCAAAGTTCTGGCTAATCTCGGCTCCACCGAAGTTCTCCGGGTTGGGCAGCACGTTGAGGTCCAGTTCCGTCATATTCACCTTGACGCCCAAGGCAGCGAAGGCCTCGATAGACTTTTCGTACTCCTTCAGGTCGGGATAGTCCATGCCGTTATGGCTCTGCATTCCGACAGCATCAATGCGCAGGCCCTTGTCCTTCAGTTTCTTGACCAACCGGCATACGGCCTCGCGCTTGCCGGGCTTAGCCATCGAGTAGTCGTTATAGTATAGCTCGACATCCGGGTCAGCCTCGTGGGCATAGCGGAAGGCCAGCTCGATGAACTCTTCGCCCAGTATCTGGTAGTAGTAGGAATTGCGGAAGGAGCCGTCGTCCTCGATGGCCTCGTTCACCACGTCCCAGCCACGTATCTTGCCGCGGAAGTGGGCAACGACGGTATAGATATGTTTGCGCATACGTTCCTTCATTACTTCTGGTTTGACCAGCTGGCCTTCCTTGTCGTGGAAGAACCACTTCGGAGCCTGCGAGTGCCAGACGAGACAGTGGCCCATAGCCACCAGGTTATGTTGCTGGCAGTACTTGATGAAGCGGTCGGCATCGCGGAAGTCGAACAGTCCCTCCTCGGGCTGCACCACCTCGCCCTTCATGCAGTTTTCAGGCACAGCAGTATTGAAATGCTTGTCGACGATGGCATCGGTCTGTGGACTCATGCCGTCAGACTGTGTCACGTTGAGTGACGCACCGATGAGACTGTACTTGCCTACAACTTCTCGCAAGCTCTGTGCAAGCACTGTCTCCGATGCAAACACTACTAATATTAAAACTACTAACCTAAAAAACTTCATATTCGATTACTTGTTACGTTTCTCAATTTCCATGTTGATTTTGTCGATGACCTCGTCAGTCAGCTCGTAGCGAGAGATGATGAACATAGCCAGTCCTAACAGCATGGCGGGAATGACGCATACCAGCCACAGTATGCCCTGCTCGGCAAAGGGAGTCTGAACGGTCTCCTTGGCGTTGAAGCCCACATAGGCCAGCACCAGGCCGGGCACCACACCGCCCAGGGCCATGCCGGCCTTGAAGAAGATGCCCGTCAGGGCATTCACGATGCCCGAGATGCGCTTGCCCGTGGTGTACTCGCCGTAGCTGATGACCTCAGGTACCAGGGCCCACATGTAGCCCGTAGCCACGATGACACCCGTCGACTTGATGAACTGTGCCACGTAGACTATCCACATCTGCGACTTCAGCGCGGGAACCACTGATACGACATAGAGGATGGCCATGCCGACGATGGCGACGGTCAGGAAGATGTTGAACATGCCGCGCTTGCCTACGGCCTTCTTGATGGCAGGAACCAGCGGCATGAAGATGAAGGCGGGCACGGAACCCAGTCCCATGAAGATGGCCAGCTGGTCGCTGGTAGCCTGCAGGTTGCACGTCATATAGTACGAGCCGGCAGCATTGCCCACCGACATCATGGCGAAGGCGGTGATGAAGAAGAAGGCCAGGATGCGCAGGGGGCGGTTGCGCACAAACTCTGTCCACAGGTCTGACACCTTCACGTCCTCCATGTCCTTGGCGTCCATCACCACGCGCTCCTTGGTCTGCGTGAAGCAGAAGAAGAGCAGCAGCAGACCGATGACGGCATAGATGCCCATCGTGGTAAACCACGCGCTGGCAGCCTCGGGGGTATTGATGATGGCCTCGCCGTCGGCATCCTTCGGGGCAAACAGGGCTACCACGAGGGGTATGCCCGAGGCTACGCACAGTCCGCCGACGTTGGCCAGGAACATACGGACGGAGGTCAGGGTGGTAATCTCGTCCGTGTCGCGCGTCAGCGACGAGTTCAGCGCACCGTAGGGTACATTAATTAAGGTATATAGCATCGACATGCCCACGTAGGTCACATAGGCGTAGATGAGTGAGGGTGCGAAGCCGTTCCAGAAACACAGGATGGCAAAGCCGGTCAGGGGTATGCCGCCCAGTACCAGATAGCTGCGATACTTGCCTAACTTAGGATTATGCTTGTCGACGTAGGTTCCTACCAAGGGGTCCCACAGCACGTCCACCAGGCGCACCACGAGGAACATGGTGGCGGCGTCTGCCGGGTCGAGACCGTAGATGTTGGTGTAGAAGAACAGCAAGTACATGCTGATGGTCTGGTAGATCAGGTTCTGAGCGAGGTCACCGGAGCCGAAGCCGATGCGCTGCAGCCAGGAGAGTTTGTAGAAACCTTTCGTTTCTTGAGTTTCGTTTGTTGCCATTGTCGTTACAGGTTTTGTTTTCTGGTTGCAAAGATAGAGGTTTCCGTTGAAACCGACGTTTTCACATGTTACAAAAATTATCTCCATTTGTTTCATGTCCGAAGAAAGTGCGCTTTTTTTGTGGCTGCAAAGAAAAAAAAACTTAATTTTGCAGAAAATCTAAAGCGTATGAGACGATATTTCTTATTTTCACTCTTAGTGGCTTTTGCACTGATTGCAGAGGCCAAGGTCGTACTGCCCCAGTTGTTCCAGTCGGGGATGGTGCTGCAGCGTGGCAAGGTCATTCCCGTGTGGGGCAAGGCCGATGCACAGGAAAAGGTAATCATCAGTTGGCAGCGGCGGCAGTATCAGACGGTGGCTGACGCACAGGGTCGCTGGCGCATTGACCTGCCCAAGACGAAGGCGGGCGGGCCCTACACCATGACCGTCAATGACATAGAGCTGACCGACGTGCTGGTTGGCGACGTGTGGCTCTGCTCGGGCCAGTCCAACATCGACGTCACCATTGAGCGTGTCTACCCGCGGTACACCGATGAAATCGACCATTTTGACAACAACCAGGTGCGCCTGTTCCGTGTGCAGAACGAGGCCAACACCAAGGGAGTGCAGGACGACATCCGTCCCACCGCCATCAACTGGAAGCCGCTGAACAAGCAGAACGCCTGGCTGTTCTCGGCCATCGGGACGTTCCTCGGCAAGCGTATGCAGGAACGGAGGGGAGTCCCTCAGGGCGTCATCGTCAACAGTTGGGGCGGCACACCTATCGAAGCGTGGATTTCGGCCGACTCGCTGCAGCGCGACTACCCCTTGCAGGTGGAGAAGACCCGGCTCTACCAGAACGACGAGATGGTCAAGGCCCAGCAGCAGGCCAATCAGTTGGCCGACCAGCGGTGGCGCCAGCTGCTGGATGCCAGGGACCCCGGCGTCGCTCAGCACTTTGCCGCCCTGGACTATGACGACAGCGCGTGGACGGTGGTCAACCAGTACAAGAACGACTGGGCTCGGTCTGACGGGCGTGGCATCGTGGGCAGCATCTGGCTCCGTCAGCACGTCCACATCGACAAGGCCCATGCCGGTCAGCCTGCCCGGCTGCTGTTAGGCACGCTGTTCGATGCCGACTTCACCTATGTCAACGGGCAGGAGGTGGGCCGCACCTACTACCAGTATCCTCCTCGCCGCTACGACATTCCCGAGGGACTGTTGCGCGAGGGCGACAATGTCATCACCGTCCGCTTTGTCAACAAGTACGGCACCGTCCGCTTCATACAGGACAAGCCCTATCTGCTGGCTTTCGGCGCCGACCGTCAGAGCCAGGACCCCATGCCCCGCGACGTCATTCCGCTGAGCCCTCAGTGGCGCCACCATGCCGGTGCAGCGATGCCAGCCTGCCCCAGCGGCGACGTGTCGCTGCAGAACATGGCTTCCACTTTATACAACGCCGTGCTCTACCCACTGGCGCCCTATGCCTTGAGCGGTGTGGTGTGGTATCAGGGCGAGTCCAATTCGGGCAATCCCGGACCCTATGCCGACCTGCTGCGCAAGCTGATGGGCAACTGGCGCACGCTGTGGCATGACCCCTCACTGCCCTTCTGCATCGTCCAGCTGGCCAAGTATATGTACCCCGCCGATGCCGGCTATAGGAACTGGCAGCGCCTGCGCGACCAGCAGCGTCTGGTGGCTGAGGGCGACGCCCATGCCGAGGCTGCCGACATCTTCGACCTGGGCGAGGAGAACGACATCCACCCCCTGCGCAAGAAGGAAGCCGCCGAGCGCATAGCCCGGTGCTTTGACAGCATGAAATAAGCCAAAGTTTCGTTCCTTTGCAAACGTAAGCCAATAGGGCGAGAATTCTTGAAGTATACTTCTACGATGCTAGAAGTATACTTTTACGATGCTGGAAGTATTCTTTTACGAAAGTCGGGGTATTTGGGCACGATTTTCGGTCCGTCGGGCGAGGGGGGCAATCTCACCCGGTTCCTCCAGCGGGACAACCCCTCCCCCGGCCCCTCGCCGTATGCTCTGCGCGGAAACGGAACGGAAAAATTTGTCAGTGTCGGGAATTTTTCGTACCTTCGCAGCCATGAACAGACATTGGGATGATATTCGCGTCATTGCCTTCGATGCTGACGACACGTTGTGGGACTGCCAGTCGTGGTTTGACGAGGTGGAACGGAAGTGCTGCCGGTTGCTCAGTCCGTGGGCCACGGCCCGCGAGGTGAGCGAGGGGCTGTTCTCCACGGAGCGCAAGAACCTGCCGCTGACGGGCTATGGCACCAAGGCGTTCACGCTGTCGCTGATAGAGAATGCCGTGCGTGTGAGCCGCGAACAGCTGACGGGTGACATCGTGATGAAGCTGCTGGAGCTGGGGCAGGAGCTGCTGACGTTCCCCACGCCACCGCTGCCCGAGGTGCAGGAGACGCTGTCGCAGCTATCACACTTGCGGCGCTACCAGCTGGTGGTGTTCACCAAGGGTGAGCTGCTGGATCAGGAGAACAAACTACGGCGCTCAGGGCTGGAGCAGTATTTCTCGCACATGGAGACAGTGTCCAACAAGACGGAGAAGGAGTATCGCCAGTTGTGCGAGAACTTGGGCGTCGCCCCAGAGCAGACGCTGATGGTGGGCAACTCGTTCCGTTCAGACATTGCCCCCGCACTGGCAGTAGGAGCCAGAGCCGTACACATACCGTTCCATGTGGTGTGGGAGCTGGAGAAGTCGGAGGAATATCCCCACGAACGGTTGCAGAAGATTACACACTTTGGCGAACTCCTGCAAATCGTAGGCTGAGCACAGCCCACGCGCTACCTATTATAATATATATAAGAGCCACCTGCTGCCACGACGGTTGCAGGCCGTCGACAGTGCAGAAGGGCAGTTGGGTGACGGCTTCCAACAGGCGGTTCATGCCTATGACCACGGCCGACAGCGCCACCGCAACGAGGTGCTGCAGCCACGTCCACCAGCAGGTCAGGAGGCAGGCCAGTGTGAGGTACAGGATGACGGTGGCCAGGGGGATGACGACATAGTTGCTCAGCAGAAACCACGTGGAGAAGCGGCCGAAGTAGTAGGCGACTAGGGGAGCCGTGCCCAGCTGGGCCGACAGCGAGACGGCCGTCATGCCCCACCAGACTCTGAGCCATCGGTGACGCTGCTGGACGTGCAGGGGTATCAGCAGGTTGAACAGCGGATTGAACAGCAGGATGGCCAGCACAGCCATGAAGGACAGCTGGAAGCTGATGTCGTAGAGCGACTGCGGGTTGACCACCAGCATGACGATGGCCGTCAGTGCCAGCGTGTTGACCGACATACGCTCCCGATAGCCCAGCGAGAGCAGGGCGTAGAGGCTGATCATGAAGGCCGAGCGTACCACACTGGGCGACATGCCTGTCAGATAGGCAAATGCCCACAAGGCAGCGACGATGACCACCTGTGACACCGTGCGGAAGCGCCGCCAGGAAATAAAAAGCGAGACGAAGGCGTAGATAATCATCAGGTGCAGCCCGCTTAGGGCCAGGATGTGCGAGGCCCCCGCCCGCGAGTAGGTTTCCTTCAGTCCCCTGTCCAGTTGCGACTTCTCGCCCAGCGTCATTGCAGCCACTACCCCCATGGCCCCGTCGCTGATGCCCCACTGCCGGTAGCGGTCCGTCAGCTGCTGGCGCAGCAGGTAGGACTGCTGGTTGATGACCTTTCGGCCGTCGTGATATTTGACCCTTGCCCCCAACGTGGCCCCCAGCACCGCCATGCAAGCCCACAGCGCTGCCGTCTGCCAACGGGGACAGCGCGACAGCAGGCAAGTGACAACGACAAGGGGGACGAGCACAGCCAGTCCGACAGTCCAGTCGCCCAGCCACCTCCCCGCTGCGATGCCTGCCATCAGACACAGTGCCAGTGGAAACACGGGTGCATGTAGTTTCATGCGAGCAAAATTACGAAATAATTATGAACTATAAACTATGAACTATAAACTTTTTTTCGTACCTTTGCAGCCAGAACACTAAAAGAAAACGCAAAAATGAAGAAAATTTTGATAGGGGCCGTAGCTGTTCTGGCTCTGACTGCCTGTAATGAAAAGAAGTTCCACGTAGAAGGTAACATTAGCAACGCCAAGGACTCGGTGCTCTATTTTGAGAACATTGGACTGGCTGGTCCTGAGGTGTTAGACTCGGCCAAGTTAGGTGACGACGGCAGCTTCAGCTTCAGCGGACAACAGCCTGAGGCCCCCGAGTTCTATCGCCTGCGCATCAAGGACCAGATTATCTCGCTCTCCATCGATTCTACGGAGACGGTGACCGTCAAGGCCCAGTGGCCCCAGATGGCCTCGCAGTATGAGGTCAGCGGCTCGGAAGACTGTCAGACCATCAAGGAACTGGCCCTGAAGCAGATGGACCTGCAGCAGCGTGCCATCAACGTCAGCCGTAACGAGGCACTGAGTGTCGACCAGGTGAACGACAGCATCCTGTCCATGATACGCCAGTACAAGGACGAGGTGAAGCGTAAGTATATCTTCCCAACACCAGGCAAGCCGTCAGCCTATTTCGCCCTGTTCCAGACCTTGGGCAACATGCTCATCTTCAATCCGCAGAGCGACAGGGACGACATCAAGGTCTTTGCTGCCGTAGCCACCAGCTGGGACAGCTACTGGCCGACGGCAGAGCGCGGCAAGAACCTGCACAATATTGCCATCGAGGGCATGAAGAACGTACGTATCGCCGACGCAGGCAATGCCCGCACCATAGATGCCAGCAAGGTGAAGGAAGCCGGACTCATAGACATAGCCCTGCAGGACAACAAGGGACAGACGCGCCATCTGACAGACCTCAACGGCAAGGTGGTGCTCCTCGACTTCCACGTCTTTGCCACCAACGAGTCGCCGGCCCGCATCCTGCTGTTGCGCGAGCTGTATAATAAGTATCACGCCCAGGGCTTGGAAATCTATCAGGTCAGTCTTGACCCCGACGAGCACTTCTGGAAGCAGCAGACGGCAGCCCTGCCCTGGATCAGTGTCCGCGAGACCAATGCCAACTCGACCACCCTCACCATCTACAATGTGCAGGCCGTGCCCGAGTTCTTCCTGATTGACAGGGGTAACAACATCGTAGGACGCTCGCAGACCATCAAGGATGTCGAGCAAGCCATCAAGAACCTGCTGTAGGGAAAACGGGAAAAAGGAAAACAAAAAGGCCTCTCCGCTTGGGAGAGGCTATTTTGTCTTGATGCCAAAAGGCATAAGTGTGGCAATGCAATCTTAGAAGCTTTTCAGCCAAGCCTTCAGGGCGAGCATCATCTCCAGGTGGTAGGCAAACGACTGGCGGATGCCGAAGCCGTGGCCTCCGGTGGGATAGATGTGCATCGAGGCAGGCACGCCGTGGGCGTACAGCTCTTCGTAGTAGTTGATGCTGTTCAGGGGTGACACCGAACGGTCGTCGTGTGCCAGCGCCAGGAAACAGCGCGGCGTGTGCTTGTTGATGTGCTGCTCGTTGCAGTACTGGTTCACCAGCTTGCGCTTGGGCGACTTGCCCAGCAGGTTGTTGCGCGAACCCTGGTGCGTGGTGCCCTGTTCCATGGAGATGACCGGATAGAACAGTATCTGGAAGTTGGGCTTGGCATTGCCCGTGGCATGAGTGGCTACTGTCGAAGCCAGATGTCCGCCTGCCGAGAAGCCCATGATGCCCACGTCGTCAGGATTGACGTGCCACTCCTTGGCATTCCGGCGTACCAGTCGGACAGCCTCTTCGGCATCCTCAGCCGGAACGGTATAGTGACCATGGGGCATACGATATTTCAGCACGATGAGCGCAATGCCCTGCCCGTTGAAGAACGGAGCCCAGTCGAAGCCCTCGTGCTGCATAGCCAGATGTTGGTAGCCGCCCCCCGGACAGCACACAACGGCACGGCCCGTGGCTTTCTTCGCGTCAGGCAGAAAGACCGTCACCTTCGCCATATCGTTGGGATCGCCGTTATTGGTACTTGGGCCTGAAGGCCACAGATTCATCTCCGTACCCTTCTGGGCCAACACCAGCGTGGGTACCATCATCAGCAGGAAAAGTAGTATTTTTTTCATTATTCTTGAAGTTTATGCTTGCAAAGATAAGAAAAAATCGTATCTTTGCAGCAAGAAAACGATAAAAACTTTAAGACTATGAATAGAAAAATTCTTCTGACGGCTGTCCTGATGGCACTGGCCGCAGGAACTCAGGCAAAGGTGAGACTCCCTCATCTGGTAAGTGACAACATGATTATCCAGCAGCAGACGGACGTCCGCCTGTGGGGCTGGGCCAAGGCTGGCAGCAAGGTGGTGGCTACGACGTCGTGGTCCGACCAGCGCAGCGAGGCGAAGACTGACAAGCAGGGCCGTTGGCTGTTGACGGTGAAATCGCCCAAGGCCAGCTATACGCCCCTTTCCATTACCTTCGACGACGGAGACAGCAAGGTGACTGTCAACAACGTGCTGGCCGGTGAGGTGTGGGTATGTGCCGGGCAGTCGAATATGGAGATGCCCGTCAAGGGCTTCGGCAACTGTCCTGTGCAGAACTACAATCAGGAGGTCATCCATGCTGCCGGCAAGTGTCAGGTGCGCTCTGCCAAGATTCCCAGCATCATGCGCATGAAGCCTCAGGAGGATGCCGACACCTATTGGCGTGAGTGCTCGCCCCAGACTGTCGGCGAGTTCTCGGCAACGGGCTATTTCTTTGCCAAGCTGGTCAACCGTGCCTTGGACATCCCCATCGGACTCATCGAGGCTAACAAGGGCGGCAGCCGTGTGGAGAGCTGGCTGACCAAGGAGAACCTGGAGAAACATACCAAGGAGCCTACCGACACCATGGGTATTGTCAACTTCAAGAAGGAGTGGGACTACCACCGGGCCCTCGTCTGGGGTAACGGCACGTTCAACCCCATTCTGAACTATACCGTCAAGGGCATCCTGTTCTATCAAGGCTGTTCGAATGTCGGCGACCCCGGTGACCAGTATGCTGAGCGTCTGAAGCTGTTGGTCGAGCAGTGGCGCGGACAGTTTAAGCTGGGTGAAATCCCCTTCTACTTCGTGCAGATAGCCCCTTATGCCAGCGGCGACGTGAATGGCACGTGGAACGCCCTCCTGCAGGAGCAGCAGTTCAAGGCTTCCAAGATGATTCCCAACAGCGGACTGGTGTGTACCAACGACTGTGTATTCCCCTACGAGGGTACGCAGATTCACCCAGCCCAGAAGCAGAAGGTGGGTGAGCGTCTGGCATTCTTGGCACTGAACAAGACCTATGGTATGCAGTCCGTCATCTGTGAGAGCCTGTCCTACCGCGACATGCAGGTGAAGGGTGACACGGTGATGGTACACTTCGACAACGAGTGTGGCGCCATCAGCCGTTTCGAGGACATTCAGGGTTTCGAGGTGGCAGGTGCCGACCGTGTGTTCCATCCTGCCAAGGCCAGCCACTTCTGGCAGCCCGGCGGTGGCTACTGGGACGAGTGCGTGGTCATCAGCAGTCCTGAGGTCAAGCAGCCCGTAGCCGTCCGCTACTGTTTCCGCAACTGGCAGTTGGGCAATCTGGCCAATGCCGGCGGACTGCCTTTGTTCCCCTTCAGAACAGATAACTGGTAAGGCATGGAGCATCCGCAATGCCGTCATCCGATTTCTGACAAACATCATAGTTAAATAGAGACAATGAAACGATTATTTTTCCTGATGGCCCTTGTGGCACAAGTAATGACAATGAGTGCAGCCAAAAACAAAGTAGTAATTGACCGTATCGACCCCACCGACTGGTTCGTAGGACTCAAGAATCCTCAGGTGCAGCTGATGGTCTATGGCAAGAACATTGCTGCCGTGCAGCGTGTGGCTACCGACTACCCGGGTGTTGTTGTCGACAGCGTGGTACGTCTTGACTCGCCCAACTACCTCTTCGTGTATCTCAACCTGCGTCAGGCCAAGCCTGGCACGATGACACTTCAGTTTGACAAGGTCAAGGTGCAGTACCGGCTGAAGCAGCGCGAGATGGCTGGCGACAAGCGCATGGGCTTTGACAATAGTGACGT
>OCVV011061860.1_pt1 | contig 23143 bp, 23 predicted proteins | sample 1539721 | NCBI WGS metagenome assembly OCVV01 (sample SAMN02144230, study PRJEB22623) | gut metagenome | biome: sheep rumen | host: Ovis aries | place: New Zealand
CTAATTGATATGGCGACGTAGCTCAGTTGGCTAGAGCATCCGGTTCATACCCGGCAGGTCGTAAGTTCGAATCTCACCGTCGCTACCATTAAATCCTTAGAATCGCAAGATTTTGAGGATTTTTTCTTTGTTGTAAAAATCTGAAACAAGCTGAAAATGGCATGTTCTTCACATACCATATTTTTAAAATCTCTCAACCACTCTCAACTTCTTACATTTTATATACCAAAACACACAACCAAGAACATAAAAATTCGATTTTGGTTGTGCAGTTTACACAACCAAAAAATGGGATTTATTTTCAAAATTAAACAAAAAACCAAATATTACAAATATTTCCTATTGTAATATTTGGTTGTGTTTTTTATTGATTTTAGTTATTTATTATCTTAATACAATATTTAAAACCACATTTACAATCTCAAGAATCAACAATCCACCTATAGAAAAATATAATGTCTTAACCTTTTTACTATTAGTATCTTTTTCTTCTTTTAAACCTTCTCTTAATTCTTTAACAGAGTTGCCAATATCTGTCTTAAAATTAGTTAATTCTGTTGAAAGTGAGCTAGTCTTTATCGAAAATTCTTTACTCATAGATTGATTTACTTTATATATTTCATCATAAGATTCTTCAATTTGTTTTTTCATTTCTGCGAATTTATTAATTTGAGATTCATATTGTGATTGTATTTTAGTTATCTCTTTTAAATTATCATCAGATTTCTTTAAGGTTTCTTTTTCTAATTTTTTAAACTGACTTTCATATTTAGAGATAGCTTTATTGAAATTTTCTATAACTGTTTTCTCAATTTCTTTAATACGTCTATTATTTTCTTCAATGGTTTTATTATAGTTTTCAACCACATTCTCCTCAATTTCATGAATATATTCACTATTATCCACATTAGATTCGTCAATAATATCTTTTAATTCTGCTACACCTTGTTTTAAATTCTCAATGCTTGCTAATGATGCTTGGTATAATTCTACATTTTTCTCTAACAATTCATAACAATCTTTTATGTTTTTCATCTTTGATACAATCTCTTCCATTTCATTAATTGAATTATCCATCTTTTCTATATCCATTTAGAACTCCTCCCTCTATTTTAAGAATTCTTTGCTTTTCGATGCTTATAATCCTTTTCAAAACATTATTAGTTTTTAAGTATTTATAATTTAATAATAACTCATCTTTTGAATTAAAATAATTTAATAAAATATCATTTAGCTTGTCTTTCATTTCATCAGACATTTCTTTAGATGAATATAATATTTTCTCATAAACTTGTCTCTTATCTTCTGATTTTGAAATTTGTTCAATGGCATAAGCAAAATCATTCCTATATCCAATTTCATCTCTATTCAGATATATATTTACTATTCCCATTAAAACATTTAGAACTGTATTTGATCTTCTTTCAACTAATATTCTTTCTAATGTAGCACTGATTCCCTCTAAATGTTTCTCATCAATTTTATCATCTACATAGATTTCATCTAATGCTTTATCAAAAGAATTTTCATCAATATATTTTAAAAACACTTTATAATTATGTGGATCAAAACGCAAATTAATATATTCATTAAACTTATCAGTACAATATTTTTTATATTCGTTACTAAAAACGCTGTATTCATTATCTTTTTCAAATTTTGTAATAATTTCATCCAGTTGGAATAAAGCTTCCCTTCTTGAATAAACTATATGATCATAATACCAATTACAAATTATATCTATATATTTATGCACGTAATCTTTATATTTTTTTCCTTTAGTTTCGTACTTCTCAAATGAAAAATCCTTGTCATAATCTCTAACATAGTCCAGTACGCATTGTCTAACCTCTTCTTCAGAACGATTTGTAGATTCTCCTTTTATAACGTTTATCTTTGATACTGCATAAGTAATAGTCCAATCATTAACTATACCCAAAAGTCTTAACTTATATATACTTTTTTGGTAATTGAACAATCCTTTTTCATTGTCAGGCTTTACGCAAATATCAAAATAGTCTTTACCTTTTATAAATTTACAATATGTCTCATATATTTCCTCAGCTTCACCTGATGTATTATTACTTAAAAACAATTCTAATTGATCAAATATATCTCCTCTACTAAAGCTATTTTGGGTTCCATCATAATTTGGAATTCCATTCTCATATAAATCATCTTTCAATTCTTGAATTGTTGTTTTTTGCGCTTTAATCATCTCTTCTTCAGGTTGTCCTTTATATTCTGCATAATCTGCTATTGTGTGTAAAATATAACAAATAGACTTTTCGTCTTTATATTTCGGATTTCCTCCTACTGCTCTTCTTCCTGCTCTACCAGCTTCTTGGTAAAGCTCTTCTATAGAATTAGGAATTCCAAAATGAACTATATATCTAATATTATCCTTATCAATTCCCATTCCAAAAGCTTTTGTTGCTATTAATAATGTAATAATATCTTTTTGATAATCCTCTTGTATTCTTGTTTTTTCTTCAGCACTTTGTTTCTTATCATCTCCGACATAATATGCTATATGTTCTTTATATTCAGCATATTTTCGTTGCAATTGTTCACACAAATTAATACTTCCCCTTTGTCCTCCTACAAATGGGCTAAATACTAAACCTGAAATTGTATTAGAACTTTTTTCACCATCCTCATTAATTTCAGAACCTTTTGGCTCAAGCACATTTTTATTCTGAATATGAGAAATCGTATTAAAAAATTGTTTTAGTTTTTCATATTCATTTTTACAATTTATCACTACAAACTCTAGTTGTTCTCTCTGAAAATTTAACGTCGTTATTATATTATCATCTTCATTCTTAATTCCAAACTCATGAACTAAATCTTTCATTACATTTGCTGTTGCTGTAGCAGTTAATCCAAGTTTTGTAGCTGTTGGTATATAATTATTTATTGTATTGATTAGTTGTAAATATGATGGTCTAAAATCATGCCCCCACTCAGACATACAATGTACTTCATCAATTACTGCATATGCTACATTGTATTTATCGTTAATTTTCTTCATGACTTTTCTAAAATTCTCGCTTTGAAATCTCTCTGGTGTAATCCACATCATCTGATATTTACAATCTGCTAATTCTTCAATTATTCTTTCTTTTTCTTTTGCATTATTGGTGCTATCTAACTTATTGCAGTTTGTAATATGCTTTTTAATCATACTATCCTTCTGATCTTTAACTAATGACTTTAAAGGACATACAATAAATGTAATACCCGGCTGTAATAATGCACTTATTTGATAACACAATGATTTTCCTGTACCTGTAGCTAAAATACCAATTGAATCTTTCAAAGATAATATATTAGTGATTATTTCGATTTGACCTTCTCTATATTTAGAAAAGTTAAAAATATTTTTTAACAATTTTTCCAATAATTCGCAATCTTTAAGATTACGTGGATTTAACTTATATTTATAATTTATATCACATTCAACCTTATAATAGTTTTTATCATTTTCAAAATAATCATTTCTAACAAATATCGTTCGTTCTTCATTACATGTATCATCATAATGTTTAAAAATATCAATATCAATTTTTATTGAATTAACGTCTTTGCTTTCAAGATTGTATTCTGGAAATCTAACATTTATCTTTTGAAGATTAAATATTAACTCAAACCATTTTTTTAAGTCTTCAATAGCTAATATAGAATCTTGCTTTGAAATTCCGCTTATACTTATATTCCATTTCTTATCAAACGATAACATTCCGTTTTTTAGCATTTCTAGAATTGTCATCTGTAGTCTAATTATAGCTATTAAGTGATCTTTTTCAATGTTTCTCTTTTCTAATCCTTCTTTATATTTATTTATAGTTTCATTTTCAATTATTACATTCTTAATCTGCTCTAATTTTTTCTCAAATTCATCATTATTTTCCTTTATATCTTTAACCGGTATTCTAATAACAGTATTATTTAGCAAAGCATCTCTTATGCTATCTTCATATTTTGTATAATTATGTTGAATTCCGTCTATTTCAACTACTAATTTAGCTTGTGGTAAATAGAAATCAACAGCCATATCTTTATATGATTCCTTAGGTTCATCGATAATATCATTAATTGGTGCTTCAGGTAAAAGTAAATTCCTAACAAATTTATATTCACCTAGATACTCTGGAAGATACTTATTATAGAACAATAGTGCTGGATTATCTATCTCTTTTTTTGCACCCTTAATAGAATATCCCCAATTATTATCATCCTTGCTAATTAATTTATAATCTACACTATCATCTTCTATATCTTTATCTAATCTATATTTAAATTTAGATTTTAGAAACTCTGACATTGTAGTTGGACTGCCACGATTAATAATGTTTTTTACTATTTTAATTGTTTGAGAATATTTAATTTTTTTATTACTATTTTTAATTCCTATTATTACAAAATTATTGTTTGATTTGCAATAATTAGCACTACACTTAATAATCATTCTTCCATAATCCTTTACAATATGCTTGCATTATATCACGTTTTGGTAACATAATCTAGAGCTTTTTGAATTATTTCCTTTAGTATCAATATTTTCGCGTGTAAAAGCAAAAACTCCAATTACGGAGTTTTTGTTTTTGTATTATACTTCTCTTGTAATCTTTAACTTTTCGCATATGTACTCTAGTCTATTGTTCCTTAAGTATGTTATTACGAATATACTTCTTTCTTTTGTTGGTACCTTTTAAATTGATTTAGCAACGATGTCAGATCTTAAGGCAACTTCTTCTGTATCATTCTGTTTCTCGTAATAATAATTCATTTTGAAATCTTCTCTTACAAATTTGATTTCCGGAAATCATGTATATGTTCGAACTGTCTTCATGATACTCTCTTCGTTTTCCTTTTAGGGAAAATGCCCAAAAAAGCCCTAAAAAGCCCAAAGTGTTGCAAACAAAAAATCCATACAATCCAGTATTTAACTGAATTGTATGGATCATTTTTTTGTTTCTTCGAGAATTTTAATTCATTTCTTCTTTATAAATATATCTATCCCCATAATCATCTAAAAGTGTTTTTTCATCAATTATTGTGAAATAAATCGGTCCTTTTGCAAAGCCGTCATAAATAACTCCCCCATCTGGATTATCTGCTGAATCAAATACAATTGTGATTCTATTACCTAATATTTCGTATTTTCCATATCTTGTCCCATCTGAATAACAAGTTACTTTTCCATTATCAAAAGTAAAAATAAATCTACTACCTACATAATCTTCATCGTAATCACATTCATATGTACCTCTTATTTCATAAGAAACATCTGGAAGCTTTTCGCTTACTTCTATTTGATTTATTGTTTTTTCATTACTATAGTTCGTTATTTTTAAACCTATTAATAATCCAACAACGAATAGAATTACAATTATTATAAAGGTCAATATTTTCTTCATTTTTTCTCCTTTTATTTTTTATCGATTAATATACTTATTCGTTCCAAATGGTAGATCCGTTATTAAAGTGGTATTGCTTTTATTTTCCCACCTCCAAGTACTCTTCCAGTTTTCTCCTTGATAATCGTACTCAACATGAATAACTTTAATATCAGGGTTGTAATAATATGTACCATATATATTCCCCGCAGGATCATTTTCATCAATACGCTCAAATTTACCATCATTATGGAATTGTATATATCTTTTGTAACTAGTCATAACGGTAGGTTGTTCATCATATCTTCTCTCAAAAAACTCTTTTGGCTCTTCATATATTTCAACTTTTACCCCTGATTCTTCAGAAGATTTATAATAGTTTTTTCCGATTATTACGCCTATTCCTATACCTAAAATTAAAATCAATAGACACACAACTATTGTTTTTACTTTCATATTTAATTCCTTTCTATCTCAATTATCCATTTATTATTTTTATTATTTCTTTTCCATGAGAATTAATCTTTACTTCAGATAATATCTTAGATTTTTTTAGTTCTTCTATTGATGTAGGCATAAGTTCTATAATTTTATCTAATTCATCATTATTAAAAACATAATATGCTGGTATATTCTTTTCCTTAGAACGTACCTTTCTAAATTCTAATAATTTATTTTTTATATCCTCATTTTGATTTGTATCAATTTGTTCTTCATCTTCTGTATTATCACTTACTTCTACTTCAAAATTATTGGTTGGCTTAATATTATACTCTAAAAATATATTAGCCCAACGTTCCATTTCTTTTTTATTATCCCACAATTCTCTCTCGCTATGATCTCTATCATACTCCAATTTTCTAATTAAGGCATCTGCTTTAATTATGTTATGCTTCATATCTTTTGGTGCATACCTTACATTTAGAATATTTTCTCCATTAGCTGCAACTACTAATATTCGATGTATTTGTTCAAAAGTCTTTTCAAACATAAATGATTTTAATTTTCCTTGCATTCTGGTCCATATTTTTCTATATACTTCCCTTTGGGCTTGAACTTGTCTATATGGAGATTCAATTCCTTTTTTTACCTTATGACCTTTATAAGAATATTCCCTTATAAAATCCCCATTTTCATTTACTATGATGTTTCCAATTAAATTTTTGCATTCAATAAAATAACAACACCATGGAGTAATAACAATAAAATCAATTTGAGCTTTTAAATCTTCATAAACGATATTTACGTCATGTAATACATACATTCCAATATTCGCTTTTGAAAGTTGATATAGTATTTCTTTTTCTCCAGCTAATCCTTTTTCTGCAATATATAATTGATTATTAACATTTTTGCTATTAGGATATATCTCTTTTAATTGTTCTAAATACTTTATTTTGTCTTCCAGTGTACTATCTTCTTTCAAAACAATCGTATCTCTAAATTTATCAAATACATCTAATAACCCCATATTATTCCCCTTACTGTTATAGATTTAATAATTCTTTTTTCTTTTTATCATATTCTTCTTGAGTAATTGCTCCTATATCCAATAATTCTTTATATTTCTTTACTAATTCAAAAGAATCCATATTTTCATCTATGTTCTTGTTTTCTTTATTTAATTGGTCTATCTCATTATTACCACAGGCTTTACATGTTGAATCATTTTCATTATCCTCTCTTTTATAAGTATTAGAAATTTTATCTTCGTATTTTAAAAGATCTTCATCTTTTGAAGGCACATATTTTTCTGCTTTTGTTGGAAATAGAATAATTATAGTTTCACTAGTTTTTACATCCAATCCAAAACTTTTTCACATAGTCTTTTTCAATAGCCACACCCAATTCATCAACGTCTTTCCCTGAAATATTTGCTTCTCTCAATAGTGAAATCATTTTATTATTTCTTGCCTTCAATTTTTCTATCTCTAATTTAGATGGTATTAAATTGTTTTTTCTTGAATTACAACCTTTATGTACATATACTAAATTCCAAAGATCGTCTGAGTATAAGTAAGACCATGGAATGACATGATCTATTGTAACTTCATCATGATCTATAAAATCTCCGCATATAAAACACTTATGACTTGGGTTTTCTATATCCAAGTATTTCTTAAACTTACTTAAAGAATTTCTCTTAACTTCTTGTTCATCAATTATCTTAACTTTTTTATTAATCCTTGGAGAACTATTAAATGTCTCTAATATTAGTCCCCATCTGTAATTTATCAAGTCGAATAAGTCTTCACTATTATCTTTTAAAGCTATCAAATTATTATTGGCAATAATTATTTTATTATCATTTTTTATGTATTTATAAATTTCGTCATGACTTTCACCATTAATAATAACAAATCTCCAACTAACATCTGCTTTAATAGCTTTAACTACTCTTTTTATACTATCGTTGTAATCCTCCCTTAATTCTTCCTCTAGTATGTATTCAACTCTTTCAAATCTTTCAGGCTTTCTATTTTCTATAAACTGATAATACCTTTCTATTAATTCTTTAACAATTTGCAATACAACAGGAATCTTGTTCAAATTGCTTCCCTGCACCATATCGAAGAAAATCGTTTGGTTCCAATAATACTTTATATACTTTTTCGAAATCTCTTCTAGTGGAATTTCTACATATGTACTATTCACTTCTATTTCTGTAGCGAGCTCTACTAGAGCTTTTGCCCAAGCCATTTTATATGTATTATCATAATTACATTCGCGAATTATTTTTTTAAAGTAATATAAGAAACTATTATTCTCCATCATCCAATACCTTTTCCAAAAATAATCTATCTTTAAACGCTCCTCTTTTTTTAACCTTGTTTAATCTAACCTTCTCAAATTCTTCAATTGAAACTTTTTTTAAATCAAGTATTCCATAAATCACTTCCACAAGATCTGCTAGTTCCTCAATATTATCGTCTTCGAGATATTCTTTCATTTCCTCTTGTAATTTTTTATCTAATTCTATTTTGTACTCTTTGTCATTTAATGTTTTAATAATTGCTCTTTTATTACCGTCGTTTGCTATTATTTCTGGAATTCTATCTCTAATTAGTTTATTATATTCTTTCATATCATACTCCATTATTCAAATTTCTCAATAAATTGATTCAAATACTCTCTCATATTCTTATCACACGCATATATATAACATCCTTTTATTCCTCTTGCTAATAATACTTTATATGTATTAATAATATACTGTTGCACTATTTTTTCTTCTGTACCTCTTTTAACATTAGAATCCTTTAATTCATCGATGTGAACTTCAATCTTATTCTCTATTTTATTATATGTTAAATCTGGCCCTATAATAACCCCAACATAGTTTAAATCATATCCCTGTACAGTATGAATACATCCAATTTCATTTACAGCATTACTTGATAAAATCCAGCCTTCATTGGTATGATTCCAGATATACCTTTTGCCTTCAAAATCGAAATCATATAAAGAGTTTTTTTCAATATCTTCCATTGATTTATCTTTTGATTTCCACTCCCAATCATATCCAGCAACATTTCTACATAATCCGTATTTTTTATCCAATTGACGTATTCTTTCTATCATTTCATTTGGATTACTAAACACTTTTATTTCAAAATCGTCTGTTGATTCCATTTTGTTCTTTAAGGAGCACTTAAACAATTTATCTATATTATCTAAAAATAACTCCCCAGACTTACATCTTAGTTGTGTTGTTAATCTATAACATTTTTCAGAATTATCTTTTATAACTTTATCCATGCTATCTTTTGAAATATCAGATCCTTTTACCGTTTGATTGCCATCATAGAATAGAACATTATATTTTGATTTCATAAGAATCCAATCAAGTTGAGTCGATTCATTCTCATCTAATCCTAGCATCTTGCACTTAAGTTTAAAATCTCCCATATTAGCAATATTCTTATATTTAGCTAACCTGTGAACTTCATCGCATACTATTACATCGTAGTCATCTTTTACAACATCACCCGGACCTATTACAACATTTTTTAAATTTTTATTGATAGCTTTAAACACTTTATCTAATGTTTTTCTTAATGAAGTCATAGGAACAACAAAACCTATTTTTATATTCCCATTATCAGATATATATTTCCTTAGTCTATGTATTGTTTTATAAAACTCAGAACAATATTGATCTTCGCTCTCTTCTCTGTATACATCAACACTACTGCTATCAGCATTAATAATATTATAGATTAAATTAATTGCTAAAAGTGTTTTTCCAGTTCCAGCTAATCCTGAGATTATAGAAGTGGTATTACTAGATTTTCCTTCTAAATTATCTAATATGTTATTGATAATCTTACACATTATATCTTCTTGTTCTTCGGTTAATGATATAAATGGAGAATACTTATAAATATCCGAATTTATAATACTACTATATGGATTCACAACTAATTCTTTTCTTTGAAGCATCTTCCATATTTCTTCTAACTTATTCAAATACATTTCTCTCTGATAATAATTATGTTTTGCAGATTGTCCATTATTTTTATTTAAAATACCACTATTTGAATTAAATCTACTATCTGCATAAAACATTCTTATTAGATTCTGCTCGATATCTAAAATCGCTGATTTATTAAATTGTTTATCAAATATAATATTAATTATTTTTAAAAAGTCCCTCTCTGGATTTTTTAAATGCTGTTTCATCCTTTCTTTAACATTAGATGTTTCTCCAATATATACTTTATCTTCATTGTTTATTAAATACACTACTGGCCAATTAACATATTTTGTACTAATTGTATTTACTGCACTGTCGTTAAAATCATACTCTTTTATTTCAAAATCTTGACTCATTTTCATTCTCCAAATAGTTTATAATTTATTATATTTTGTACTAACACCTTTAGCTTTTTCTACGGGATATTTCTTTTTAGTTTTTTCTAATTTTTTCCTACATATATCAATAGGATCAAGCTTTAGTTTATCTGCCATCATAATACAATAAGTAAAAACATCTGCTAGTTCTTCACTTACTTCATCCTTATCATAATTATTATTCCATTGAAAACATTCTAACAACTCTCCAGCTTCGATTGAAATTGACTTTGCAAGGTTTTCTGGTGAATGAAACTGATCCCAATCGCGCTCTTCATTAAATTTTCTAATATCCTCTAATAACTCATTCATACTATTCTCCCCTACTATTTCTTTTTCTATTTCTGGTATTATATCTTTATCTGCAGGTAACCAATCTACAGAGTATAGATTATCTTTTGTTAACCATTTAGCTGATTCATGTTCTTTTAATGTTAAACTACCCTCTTTAATATTACAAATGAAACAATCCATTGATAAATGAAATTTGGGATAGTCATACTCTATGGTTTTAAGAAGTTTTCCTATTTCTATATCTGTGTCTAATTCCTCTTTTATCTCTCTTTTTAGCGCTTTTTCTGGAGTTTCCCCCTCTTCAATTTTTCCTCCAGGAAACTCCCATCCATCTTTAAAGTCTCCATATCCTCTTTGCGTTGCAAATATCCTATCATCATCTTTTATAATAGCTGCGACAACTTTTATTGTTTTCAACATATCATCTCCTTAATTTTGATTATTATCTTCAGGTATATTAAAATCTAAATAGTATTCTTCAGGTACTTCATTATCTAATACTATATCTGTCATTAGCGTTGGATATACTTCTCCATTACTTTTATTTACAACTTGAGAGGCTCTGATATTTTCATAATGTCCAGTTCCAAAATAAGTAAATGGCAACGTAATTCCATCTTCATCATCCATCTTTCTTATAAACAAATGAATCTTCTTTGTATTTTGAATTGCTTTTCCTACTCTATTTTCAAAAGTTGTATTATTTTCTGATTCCCACTGAAATATCTTCGAAGAAATAAATTTATCTTTATAATTCGTTCTTTCTTCTTTCGATTTATCTTTTTTCAACCCTACAAAAACATATGTTACATCATCAAAGAAGTATGTTCCTTTAAGTTGCATTGACATTATAGGTTTATTTAAAAGAAGTGGAACCTGTTCTTTATAATAATTTCCATATAATTTATATTCACCTTCAAAGTCACCAAACTCATAATCAAATCTATTAATTCCATAGTTTAATGTATCTTCTAAATAATCTTTCATGTCGTCACTTAATTGATCCAAGTTAATCTTATTTGAAAGTATAATTTCTTGCTTACTTAGGTTATCTATAGCAATTTTTAATGACTCTCTCGTCACTCTTTTACTATATTTTTCAATTTCCTCGAGATCTACTTTGTTATTCTCTAGTATATATTTAAGAATTAAATACTCATCTTCTCTAACAAGTGGTAACATATCTTCAATTTTATCTATAACTTCTATCTCTTTATCATTAAACAATGGAATAGATTCTTCTTCAATATTTTTTAAGAATTTATAATATGATTTGTTTTTCTTTCCACCTATTTTTGATTTTAGAAATCTCAGAATATTGGGTGCAATTTCTGAGTCTAAATAATCCATATGAGAAGGATATGTTTCCGTCTGTAAATACTTTTTAAAGTTTTCATAATCTTTTTTTAAAAATCTTGAACTATTAAAGTTTTCTTTTTCTAGATATGCTACAATCTCTTCTTTGGAAAGTTCATCAATATTTATTTGTACCCCTGGAATACTTAATGACTCAAAATTAGTTCTTACTAGTTCTTTTAGATAAGATTTTTCAGTATATGTTGTTTTTCCAAGTGTTCCTAATGCTAATGCAATTTGAACAGATCTTGAATAATTATTACCTATAAAATCTAATACTGTTACATATTCTTTATTTTCATATTTTCTTAGACCTCTACCTAATTGTTGTAAAAATATCGTAGATGATTCTGTTGGTCTCAAGAACAAAACCATATTTATTGCAGGGATATCTACACCTTCATTTAATATATCTACCGCACATATTATTTCCAATGGATTAGTTTCGTCTTGAAGATCTTTAAATGCCTTAATTCTTTGTCCCAAATCATTAGCTCCTGTTAATGCCACTGTGTTATATCCTTGTTCTTCTAGTTCTTCAGCCATTAATTTGCAATGTGCTATATTAGAACAAAAAGCTATAGCCTTTAATTTTTCATTTTCTTTTCTATATTTTTCTATTTCTCCGGATATGAATTCTACATTTTCTACTCTAGAAATTTCTTTCGCGACTTTCATTCTGTCTTGAGAACTATAATCAGCTAATTTTGTTCTTATTCCATAATAATGAAATGGAACAACCAAATCGTTTGTAATTGCATCTCTTAATCTTAATTCGAAAGGAACGTTTTCGTCAAAAAGTCCATACACATCCTTATTATCCATTCTTTCAGGTGTTGCCGTTAGTCCAAGTAGGAATTCTGGATTAAAATGTTTAAATATTTTTTGTCCGCAATCTGCAACAATATGATGAACTTCGTCATAGCAAATGTAATCAAATTCCTTAGCATCAAACTCGTCAATATGTCTTGAAAGCATATTACTTGAAGCAAATATAAAATCACATTCTAAATCTTTAGCTTTCCCAGTATACATTCCATATGATTTTTCTGCTCCAAACACTTTCATAAAAGTATTTTTAGCATCATTTAGAATTGAATCCCTATGTACAACATATAATACTCTTTTAGCATCAAAGTTTCTTGCATCAAAAGCCGCTAAATATGTTTTTCCAGAACCCGTTGCACTAATAATTAATGCTCTCTTTACTCCAACATCTCTATATCGCCTTAATTCTTTTAATGCTCTTCTTTGCATATAATTAGGTTTGACAATATCTTCATTAGGATTAACATAGTCCATATCCCATTTTTCTATCGCATAATCTAATAATAATCTATATTCTTTTATTATTTGTGGACTAATTTCTAAAGTATTATTCCATAAATATCCATATTCTCCATATACATCAAGCTTGTATTTATCTTCCTTATTAGTAATAACGGATGTATTCCATTCTATATTTTTTAAAAGAGCATATCTAGTAATATTAGATGACCCCACAATTATTTCTATATTATTATCATATTCAAATATGTATCCTTTACTATGAAATCCATTATCACCAAAAGATCCAAAATCCAAATGACAATCAAAATTTTTATATTTGATTTTCCATGAATTAAAGGTTTCTAAGCTCATTACGTCAGTGAAGTTTTGGTATGTTGAAGTTATAATCCTTCCACTCACTCCACGATCTAAAGCCTCTTCTATTTCTCTTTCAAGCATAACGAGCCCTGCTTTTTTTATAAAGCTAACAGAAAACATAAAAGAATTACACTTGCTCAATGATTCTTTAATTTTATTTAAAAAACTAATTTTACTATAATTAGTCAAAAACAATTCATTCATTTCTTTTTCCTCTATTATTCTTATATCACAATCCTATATCAACCTCAATAATAACTTGTAAAAATAAAGATTTAGTTTTTTACTGTTACTTTACTTGATTATTTAATAAATCGAAAAGCCCTTCTAATAACAATATATATATGATATTATTATTAATAATTACTATGCTCTTTTTAGGAGGTTTTATGAAAAAATTTTTAACACTTATTATTATTGCTATTTTTACCTTTGGAATTATATATATCATTGTAGATTATACAAATATTAGTTTTCAAGAGAATACCTCTTCTCAATTGTCAAGTGTCAATAATTCTGAATCAAAAGAAATTTCTAAAAATCCAAGCACAGGAGATTCTGCTTTAGATTATTTCATAGAACGATATAATGATTTCTCTGACTCAAGAATTACCCCTGAAAACACATCTGATTACGAATTATTACATTCATGGCACGGAATATATGCTTCATCAACTTCAGAGAGTAGGTATCAGTATGTAGGGATTCAATTCTATTATAATAGCGATAATGAATTAAAATTGCACGTTACTTGTCGTTACTATGGTAATTTTGATCCATATCACAGTATAATACACAATCCAAAAGACATTTCTTATAACAAAATTGATGATATTTTGTTTAGAGACAATGAACAAAGTATAACTCTTTTCGGTACAACATATAATAGGATTTATTAATAAACTATTATATGTTATACCAAATAAAAATTATAAAAAAACTCTTTTGAAATCAAAAGAGTTTTTATATTTTATTGCTTTTACCTATGTTGCATCTATCACATAACGTTTGCAAATTATTCATTTCCGTTTTTCCACCTTTAGAAACAGGTATTATATGATCAACATGTAACTTTGCTCCCTCTTCAGCCGAAGCTCCACATATTTTACACCTAAATCCATCTCTTTTTAACACATCATACCTTAAAGAATCACTCATTTTAGCTCTTTCAATTAAAGAGGTTATTTTAAACTTTTTATTTTTTTGCCAATTTTCATATATCTCACAAATCCTATCGAAATGATAATTATCATATTTTTTGTATGAACTATTCCCTTTTGGACTTGTATACTTTGCTTCAACCATAACTAAAATTCCAAATTGTTTATTTATCTTTTCTTTATCTATAAGTCTTTTTTCTATTTTTTCATACTTTTCAGCTGAATAGCCTGATTCATTAATGACATTTTCTTCGTTTTTCTCATTTAATATTGCATTAAATTGCTTTTCATATTCTTCATATCTCTTTCTATTATTTTTTATTATTTCAACTGTGCTCGCCAATGCATCAATATTATTTTCAAAATTATATTTTACAACATCTTCTAAATTCGTTTTTTCAAGTGCTTTTTTAGATTTTACAATATGATTAATAAAAAACTTCTCTTTATATGTTTCAAAATTTGTATTATTATTTAAATCAATAATTCTTTTATATTTTTCGCTTACTCTTTTAACTTTAGAATCTTGATTAATAATTACAGATAACGTAATAACATATGTTAATAACAAAAAATAAACTATTTTAAATAAATCGTTAGAAAACATGATTATACTCCTTTTAATTTATCCAGCTTTTAAATATTTCCACGACTTCCGGATCATTCTTTATGTACCAGAATAATTCATTAAGCATTCCTTTATATATTTTACACCTATACTCATTTGGATTCTTTGGAAAAATATTATTATCTTGTGCCATAGTTATTACTGGACAAACTCCACAATATGGTGAAAAAACGCAATTATTACAAGTAGGTATACACTCTAAGCAAGATGATATAGCTATAGATTTGGTAATATCATTATCAATTAATTCTCTAAATGTATTATCATTGACATTACCCAACATAAACGAGTCATCGCCCATCTCTGAAAGCATTCTTGCTTCATCACATGTGTATATTTTTCCGTCATAATAGTACGCTAATTGCCCTAATGCTCCACCACATGGAGATCTCAACTCCATATAATTTACAGGTTGATTCAACAGTATTTTTCTCAAAAAGATCACAGCTAATCCTTCTGTAATAAAGTATCCTCTTTTATTTTTTTCTATAATGTATTTAAGTGTTTTTTTATAAAACTCAATAAATTCTTCTGCTTCATATCCAATTTTGCTCCAATTTTGATCTGCTTTCCCTAATTGCGTAAGCGGTCTTATAGATATACTATCTAATCCCAAATTTATATATTCATCAACTAACTCCTTATATTTATCTAAGCTATATCTAGAGGTAGTTTCTATCGCACTGACCCTAACATTCATCTCTTGAATTTTTTTTATTTTTCCAACTGTACTTTCGTATGAATCTTCATTTGGATATGGTCTATTTATATTATGCAACACTTTGTTTCCATCTATAGAAGTACATATACTTATATTATTTTCAATAAAGAATTCTAACATTTCTTCTGTTAATAGAGTTAAATTGCTAACTAAATTATATTCAATTATCTTATTAGTATTAACTGATTTAGAATAATCGACAATATATTTAATAACCTCAAAATTAGTTAATGGTTCTCCACCTTGAAACTCAAATGTTAAATAATCAGAAGGAGATTCTAATGCTATATCAACCGCTTTTTTTGCCGTGTCTTTTGTCATTTTATAATTATTTTTTTCATCTAGATTTCCCGCTTGACAATAAATGCATCTAAAATTACAATTTTTACTCACCACAAAAATATGCAAAGATGTAGATGTTAATACGTATTCTTTCATTTGTCTAACTTCTTTTGCGTAGTTATTTGAGAAAATTTCATCATTTCCATAATATATAATGCCCTTTTCCATTAAATATTTTTCAATTTCTTCGTTGATTTTCTCTTTTTTTATCAAATGATTAAAATTATCCTTATTTAAAAAAACAAATTTTCCAGCATCTGTAGTCAGTAAATAATCATCATCCATTTCTTTAAAATTAAAATAATTAAGTTTATACATTTTAAGCTCCTTATTTTATCGGTTTAATTTTTGCTTCTTTCAGTCCTATTGTAGTATTAAATAATCCACCGCACTCATTCTTTAAAACACATAGATTACATTCCTCTCTATATCTTACTTTATAGTCAGATATACTTTTAACTGCAAAAGCATATACTCTTTCGTCCAGTGCACACAATGGGAAATTATATAAATTAACAAATATTCCATGTTTTACTAATTCATAACAAGCCTTATAAACAAATTCCTTAGTTTTATCATAATCAACCCACACATCTTTCTTATTTACCATTGCGTTTCCACACATTTCTAAAGACATAATGTTTACCATCGTAATGTCAGAAAATTCTTCACTAATAAATTTAGCTATTTTATCAAGTATTTTATAATTTTTCTTTTGAACAACTATCCTTATCTCTACATCTATTTTTCTATTTAATAATTTTCTTATTCCACAAGCAGCTTGAATAAAACTATTTTTTACTCTAGTAATTTCATCATGAAGCTCTGCTGTATCAGCATATATTGGAATTCCTATTCGAATATTTGTTGGAGCAACAGCGCAGAACTTATTAACAAATTCAGTGTTTGAAAAGACCCTACCATTACTTAATAATAAAAACTCTGTATTAGGTAAATTCAGTTTACATTCACCCATTATTCGAATTAAATTGTCCTTTAACAATCCAGGCTCCCCACCTGTGATGGTTAAATGTTGAGCATCGTTAGGTATAGCTCTAATATGATCAATCAATACCTGAATATCCGGAACATCAGTTGTGTTTCGGTTGGAATCAGCATCCGGACACATTATGCAATTTGAATTGCATTGATTCGTTACTAAAATAAAATTATCATCAGACTTATCTCTATATAATGACCTAATATACTTATCCTTTACTATTTCTATCACATCATAATTACAAAGAGAATTTAAATCATTAATAATACAATAATTATTTAAATCTTGAATTAAAGAATTCTCACATGTAAAAATATATGCTTTATACCCTTTTTCAAATTGATCTATATTATCATTATCAAGCACTTGTATATATTTATTTTTTTCTGGGACATTTTGATTTTTTATTATTCTACCAATAATGTATTCTTTATTAATTTTAATTGTTCCTTTTAACAAACTCTCCATGATTAATCTCCTTACAATAATACCCTACTTACAAAAAACAAAATTTCTCCAGCTAAAATAAATGGCGCAAAAGGCATATGTCTAACAATTGTAATTGTGTTCATTCCTTTTGAAGTATTACTCCATCGTTTTATGCTTTCGACTTCTGTTTCACTTAATCTTGAATCTGTTGATTCATCAGTATAATGTGGTAACCCTTTAACCCTTGATCCATAAAAGGATAACACACTTCCATAAGATAAAATCATTCTTTCTTTTAAGTCTTTAACATCAATTGTTTTATAATTATATTTTTCTGAAATGTTTCTAAATATTATGATTATTATAATCACAAGCATAAACACACTGTTCACAGAATACTTGAATATTCCGGTAATACATATATGAATAATGTTAACAATACTCGAAATAATTAAAACTATTATTCTATTTTTTCTTGCTTTTATTAGTCTATAAACAAATAGTAATATTAATGTATTAGATATAAATAATAATTCGCCATTATTATTATAAAAATCATTTACAAATATAGATAAACAATTGTTAATTGTTAATATAAACGAATATCCCATCAGGAAATCAATGCATCCATTTCCCACATTATGCTTTACATTAACAAAGTATTTTTTTATACCTTCAAACTTATTCTTGTCACCAACAAATAATACTATTGTTTCAAGAAGCACATAAATAAACGCAATAGAAAAAACATATATTAATACATATAGACCTGGGAAATAATTTCTTAGACTCACTTCATATAATTCAAACGGAATCATAAAAATAATTGCAATAAATAATTTAGCATCACCAGCAGCCCATATTTTAAAATAAAAAAAAGCAAATGATACTAAGCAGGATATAATAAAATTTATTGCAAAATTTTTTATATATATTCTATCAATTTGCTTGAAAAAAAATACATATGTCATAATACTAGCTATAATACTAATGATAATGTATTTATTATATATTTTTTTATTTCTAAAATCTGAAATTGATGATACTATCCCTAGACATAATGCTATTAGTGCTTGTATATATATTATCATTCTTTATTTTCTCCATTTTTGTCAAACCAATTAACAGCTATATCCTCAATATCAAAATCTTGTTCTTCAGGTATCTGAATACTATTCTCTTTCTTATTGTCTTCTTTCTCAACAATCTTTTCATCTACCTTGATACATGAGCTGTATAAAGCTCTACCAATTATTAGTTCTCTAATATTTTTTGTTTCTGAAGCAACTTCAAATCTTAATGACTCTCTTAAACAGTCATTTAAAAACTCTTTTATTATTGTTTCAAAATCAATACTTGAATCTTTTTTCTCCATAGAAACTTCTATTCTGTTTAACTTTGTTTCAGCTTCCATATATACTTTTTCTACGTAGTAAAACATCGCTTTTTTTACAGCACTTAATGGATATACTTTTGAATCAATCATGACTATTGCTTTATTGCCACTTATTTTATATTTATTCATCATTTCTCCTCATTACATCATTGGCGTAGTTCTAGGATCTTGTGGTGTTTGGAATGTAGGCATAGAAGAATGGACATTAGAGTGAGTTGCAGGAGCAGCAGTACTTGAGTGGCTTGAATGAGTTGTACTACTAGTATGGCTTTGGTGACTAACATGACTTGAATGAGATCCAGCACCTGAACTATGTGAGCTATGTGATCTATGTGAACTATGTGATCTATGTGCTGCAAATACATAATTGGAAAATAGTATTCCAGCCACCAACATTAAAGATCCTATTGTTAATATTTTTCCCCTACTAATATTTCCCTCTTCTTCATATAAAAAATCTGAAATTTTTCTGCTTATAGATTTTTCTTCATTTTCTTTTTTATTCATCTTCATATCACAATTCCTTAATTTTTATAATTATTGTTAGTCCATGTTCCAGTATAAGACTTACTGTTTGATGAGAAAGTATATGTACCAGTACCATTATATTTATTAGCTGAAAATTCACCCGTATATTTATCTCCATTGGCAAATGTATATGTACCTGTTCCACTCATTTGGTCATTATCCCAGTCACCATTATAAATATCTCCGTTAGAATATGTCATAACCCCTTTACCACTTCTTTTTCCATCAGAAAAAATCCCTTGATATACACCAACTCCTGGTATCGTCAACTTTCCTGCTCCGTCTATTTTGTTATGTATGAAGCTACCTTCATAAACATATCCATTTGTAAATTCAAACTTTCCAGAAGAATCATGTTTCATTCCATCAATAATGTCTCCGGTATATGTTCCACTTCCCTCTGTAACTGTCACGTCAACTTGAACTCTACCATTATCTGCATCTACAGATTGGAATTCATTTTCATCTACCTCTTGTACGGTACTATAATTGGTTTGATTTACTATATTATTATCTGTTCCTGGGCTTGATACCAAAGAAGCCAACGTCAATGTACCTAAAGCAGCTCCAGCTATTCCCAATTTTGTTTTATCACTACTACTTCCCATTTTTCCCTCGCATACAAATACTTTTAAAATTTAAAATAAATGTTTTACTTAAATAAATCCCAAAAAGAGAAAGACGTTTTATGATATATTTTATTGCTAACTGACTTTTTTGGATCTTTAACAAATCCAACTCCCTTTTTCCCATACACTGGATTTACAGTCTTTTTCACCTTTCTTTTAATTTTTCCTGTTGTTCTTGCTTTTAAACTTTTTTTAAGGCTAGGTTTTCTCATTCCAAACTTCATTTTCTATACTTCCTCTTATATACATTTCATAGAAAATATATCACAAAATTGTTTTTTTCTCAACAATAACAATATAAAATAGTATTTTTTATATATGATTTTTTTCAGCGTTTGTGCCGATTAAAGTATTGAAAAAAGTATAGAAGCCCTTAAAACAATCAGAGCCTACCATCCATTGCTACCATTCAAACCCTTAAATCGCATGATTTTAAGGGTTTTTCATTTAAAAAAGCTGAGAGGTGCTAAAAATAAGCACTTTTTATTTCTTTTTAAAATCACTCAAAGTCTTATAACATCTATCAGTTTTTGTTCCAAAATTTTTAAGATAAAAAATTGGCACACAATCTTCCGCATGTCTTAATAACACTGCATTAAATTTTGTGCCAATTTTCTTGTAATTTTGAATTAATTGTAATTTTACTAATTTTAATCCATATTGCAGGCCTAATTCCTTTATCTTCATTGACTCTTCTATTTTATCGCCTCTTCATTCATTTTTGTTCAAAGTGAATAAATCACATTTTTGCTGTATTAACAATAAAAGACGACTAATTTGCTGTCTTTTACTATTCATCTTTTATGGATTACATTTACCACAAGGAGAGTATCCTTGACTTATCGCTCCGTCTCTTGTTCCTGTATACTCTCTTTTGTTCTTTTCTTTCATCTGATTAACAGATGAACACCATGGATAATGGAATTTCTTTCTATTAGTATTTAATATGTATGTTTGCTTTCCAACATTTTCTGTTGGTTGTGCAGGAACTGCGCTTGGGCTTGTTGTTTGTGATGTTGGAGTTGAACTCTTAGGAGTTGAGCTGCTTGATGATTGTTCTTTCTTTTCTTGACTTACTACGCTTGCAGCTGCAACTGGTGCTGCAACTGCTGCAGGATTAACTGTACTTTGAGTTTTTTCTTCTTCATTTTTTTTACTGTTACCTGTTTTATAATCGATTTCTATACCAGGTTGAACATTATAGCAAAAAACATTAAATTGAACTCCTTTTCCGTTATCTTCCACTGATTTTGCTTCGATCAATACTCCCTTAGCAACCAAATCATCATTTTCAAACATTGGAGTGACTCTATACAACACATGATTATCTGTATTATCTATATATTCAGCAACTTGATTTTCAAACCTTTCCATCCCTTGAGTATTAAAGTATCTAGTGCCTGTCATAAGGTTTTTCTCATTTGCATCTTCTCCAGTTAATTGATTAGCAATTATATGGCATCTATTATATAAATTACCTCCGTCTATTCCGTCATATTTCGTAGTTTGCCATCCGGTAGGATTTACTTTGCTTATATCGCCTCTTGGTTTATCATCCATCCCTTTTTCAATGCAAGCAGTAGCTATACCAGCTCTACCTATACTATCTAAATCACTGTATTTTTCAAATGATTCTGTAGTTAATTCAGAGTCATCAAAAAAAGGTATATTTCCATTTACTTCTATATATGGGGAATCGCTATATGGCTGTATTTCAGATAAAGCAATTCTATTTGTTGTATCAATCACTACTTTTTCTTCTACAACCTCATTAGTATTTAATTCACTAGCCTCATTGGTTTTTAATTCACTAATCCCATTATCTGCCGCAACTTCATCGACAGCAGCAATTTCTTGACTTGGAACTTCATCTTTTACTATATCATTTGTTGTAGTTGTAGTTGGATTATAACCTGCCCCAATGATCCAAATAATCACAGCTGCTATAATCACTAGTACCTTGTTATTTTTGTAAAAATCATATTTTTTAAGTTCACCATCAGTAATTGGACATATTAATACTCCGATTATAAAAGAAATAACAGCTAGCAAAGTATTAGTTGAGATGTTGCATAATCCAATTATCCAAATTACAATTGCAATAACCCATGGCCAATTTATTTTTGGTTTATCCTTATTATTTATATTGTTATTAACCTCAATATTGTTATCATTCTTTATATTGTTATTAACCTTAATGTTATTATCATTCTTTATTATTTCTTTATTACTCTTTTTAAACTTTAGTATTGCTCCGGTACTATCTTCGAAATTTCCAAAAATCAATTTACAAGTATCTAAAAACCAACCTATACCTAATAATCCTAGTGTAAAAAAATATAAAAATCCTTTTCCAATTTTTCCCACATAAAATTGGTGTAATCCAAGGTAACCACCAAAAATGCACAATAGCAATGCTACAAGTCTATTTTTCTCAGATATATTAACATTATCCATAAATAATCCCCCTTTTAAACTTTATTTATCACAAAACTCAGCTTATTACAATTGTTCACTCATTTTATTATTCATGTGTTGCTATACTAGCTATACTCCGTCCTAAAACTTCATTTTAAATCACATAAATCATTCTTAATAGTATCACTAAATACTTTTAAAATAGGATTACTTTCAATTTTTTCTGAAACTATTACTACATCAGAATTTAGTATAAATTATTGCTGATTTTCTATATACTTTTTCATAAAAATAATATTTGAAATTAAATTTACTATAGCAAAAGCTATGAATCCTACA